>Ga0208648_1001787_pt1 | contig 16283 bp, 10 predicted proteins | sample AntAceMetag02UKL_FD_184772 | JGI IMG/M metagenome (GOLD analysis project Ga0208648, IMG submission 184772) | Saline lake microbial communities from Ace Lake, Antarctica - Antarctic Ace Lake Metagenome 02UKL (SPAdes) (version 2) | ecosystem: Environmental > Aquatic > Non-marine Saline and...
TGAAAATAAAAACAAATTGATCTCATAAATTCTATATTTTGAATATTCTATTTTTTAAACTTAATTATTAACCGATAATGGCCGATTTATAAACATCATTAACTTTAATTGCGGCATTTTCCCATTTCAAATTATCAACTTCATCTTTACCGAATTTTTTAAATACTTTTGATAAAGCATTATAATGAAGCAAACCATATATTGAATCGGCCAGAGCATCGATATCCCAAAAATCTACTTTTAAAGCATGAATTAGTATTTCCGAAACCCCCGATTGTTTTGAAATCACAACCGGAACATTCGATCGCATGGCTTCAAGCGGCACGATTCCAAATGGTTCGGAAACTGAAGGCATAACAAAGACATCACTCATGGAAAACATTTTATCAACATCATCGCCTTTCAAAAAACCTGCAAAATGAAAGTTCTTGGCAATTCGCAATTGAGCAACACGGCTTATCATCCTATTTAGCATATCACCTGAGCCGGCCATTACAAACCTAACATTTTTGTCAACATCAAGAATTTTCTTAGCTGCTTCAATAAAATATTCCGGCCCTTTTTGAAATGTAATTCTTCCGACAAAACTAACAATATTTTCTTCAACAGCCTTATTATTAATTGAAGAAGACTTTTTGTTAAGCGGTTCAACAGCATTATAAACTGTAACAATTTTTGAAGGATCAATGCCGTATTTTTCAATTACTATCTGGCGTGTAAGATTGCTAACCGTAATAACTTTGTCGGCTTCTTCCATTCCTTTTCGTTCAATATCGTAAACGCTTTGATTTATGTTTTCGCCAGAACGATCAAATTCAGTAGCATGCATATGAACCACTAAGGGTTTATTGCTTACACTTTTAGCTGCAATTCCGGCAGGATAAGTCAACCAATCGTGAGCATGAATCACATCAAAATTACTTTTTGCAGCAACTGCTGAACTTATTAAAGCATAGCGTGAAACTTCATCCATTAAATCTTTTCCGTATTTACCGGAAAAAGTGAATGTCTCTGAAAGTATTGATTTTTTTTCCTCGATTGAGTTTAGCTTATTTTTCTCAACAATGTTTTTAAATTCCTCAGGCCCGACATATGGAATAAGATTGGAGCCAATCTCCATATAAGTTATACGATTCCAGTACTCTTTATAAGTTTTATCTTCATAATCAATCGAAATATCACTTGCGTTAACAAGTTTTACTGCTTCCTGATTTTCGTCGCCATAAGCTTTTGGCACCACAAAAATTACTTCGGTACCATGTTTAGTTAAGCCCTTTGTCAAACCGAAACAAGCAGTTCCAAGACCTCCGGTAATATGCGGCGGGAATTCCCACCCAAACATCAATACTTTCATATTTAATTAAATATTTTGATTGTATTTTTTAATCAATTGATTAATTCTTAAAAGTTCCGCAACACTCCATGCCTGTGAAATTGCTCCACCAGAATTAAATGGTGGATCGCCGTCATAAATTTCAGAAATTGTCCCTATACCTGCTTCTGTCATAACATTTTCAAATCCATTGTATAAGGATTGTATAAATGAAACTCCTGCCGATTTGTAGAGTCTTAGCCAGGCTTCGGAAAAATGTCCTAATAACCATGGCCACACGATTCCTTGATGATATGCGAGGTCTCTTTCTCTTTGATTCCCTTTGTAGGTTCCTTTATAATCCGGATTTTTGGGAGATAATGTTCTTAATCCTCGGGGTGTAAGAAGCTCTTTTTTAATTGTGTCAAGTACTGATTTTTTTATTGTGTCGTTAATTGGAGTATATTTTAACGAAGCAGCAAAAACCTGATTAGGCCTGACTGCCCAATCCTTGTAATCTTCATTAGCATAATCGGCAAGATATCCTTTTTCTTCATCCCAAAAAGTTTTCAAGAATGAGTTTGTAATATGTTCGGGAACATGTTCCCAGTTTTCAATAAAATCATTGTCGCCGGCCAATTGAGCCATTTCGAGGCTAAACCAAACAGCATTATACCATAAAGCATTTATTTCGACTGCATAGCCGATTCGCGGTGTAACAGCCTTTCCATCAACAACTGCATCCATCCATGTTAATGCTTTTCCTTTTTCACCTGCATAAATCAAACTGTTTGAATGCATTTTAATATTAAAATCGGTTCCGTTACGATATCCATCTAAAATTAATTGCATTTTTTCCCCATACTTTTTCCAAATAATGTTTTCGTTACCCGAAGCTTCTGCATATTGTTGCAATGCCCAGAAAAACCATAAAGGAGCATCAACTGAATTGTAAGCAGCATCGCTACTGTCGCCGCAATTTGGAAATAAAGGCCCGTTTAGGTTTTTTAACATAGTCTTAATTACAGACTTGCATGTTTCTTGGTCGCCAATAGCCAAGGTCAATCCGGGCAAGGAGATAAAAGTATCACGCCCCCAGGCTCCAAACCAAGGGAATCCGGCAATTATTTGAGTTTCTTTATTTCTATTTACAATAAATTGCTTTGCAGAATTTATTAAACAATTTTCAAAACTATTGCGTTGTATTCTTTTCTTAATTTCATTACTAAAAGCTCTTTTAATCATTTTTGGATTAATTTCCTTTAATCCACCTGCAAAAACAATGCTTTCGCCTTTTTTCATTTTTAATTTAAAAAAATTATTAAACGCCCTTTTAATTATTTTCGGATTAATTTCCTTTAATCCACCTGCAAAAACAATGCTTTCGCCTTTTTTCATTTTTAATTCAAAAAAACCGGGAACATATAAGTCTTCTAATGACTCATAACCTCTTTCCCTTTCTCTAATATATTCAACATTATAATACCAATGAGGAACATGAGTGTATTCGGCATTTTTTGAAAATTGCATATACAAAGGAGAATAAGCTTCATACATTCGGATTTTGATTCCATCTGGAATACTTTCGTATTTGTTATTTAATCCTATGTTTGCGGTACTCAAACTGTGAATATTTCTGAAAGCAAGAAAAGGTTTAAAGCGAAGAACAAAAGGCAAAGCGGCTTCTTCAACAGTATATTTAATAAAAATCTGATCATTGTTGGAAGAAAACACCCTTTCCTTAGTAAGAACTATACCCCCAACCCTATAAGTTAATTTTGGGATGGGTTCGGTTGTAAAATCTCTAATATATTTGTGTCCTTTAGGATCGTATATCCCACCATCGTACATGTTTATACCAAGATTAAATTCAGCTTCATTTTGGATAATGGTTTCATCAAGATTTGATAAAATTACATGATTGTCATTATCAATATTCGGTTGAGGGGCTATAAGTAAGCCATGATATTTTCTTGTATTGCAGCCTATTATTGTTGTACTTGCATATGAACCTAAAGTATTCGATCTGATAAGCTCACGCTGTAATGAGTACTTTAAGTTTATCAGTTTATTCTTGTCAAAATTAATATAGCTCATTTTCAATTTCTTGTGTTTATTCGTTAAGCGCTTAATAAAAATGCAAAATTATATAATTAAAATTGAATTGCAGCAAAAAAAATACTTTTAACAAAAATGTAATTTTTTTGCTTAATAGATAAAACGGTTTTTAAAAAATTCTGTAAGTCTTTCTTCGTATAGTTTTGAAGTGAGATATTAAATGTTCTCTCAACTCATTTTTTTAATTTTTCTCGAATTCAATAAATGTTTCAATATCACCCATTTATGCCTGCTCATCTCTTGCATATGATTCATAGATGCCGATTTTAGGAATGTTATTTTTCTTTCTTCCAATCTTCCAGATACTCTCCTACTATTTCTTTAATTGCCTTTGCAATTGTAATATAAGCCGCATTATTCAAATTTGCCAGCGATACTCTGATTGACCATTCGGGTGCATCAAAACCGCCGCCATTTAATAAAACAACAGAGCAGAGCTCAGCAAGCCTGAACAGTATATCAATAGGTTCATAATTCTTTTTCAGATAGCGGGCAAAGTCATTCCCATAATTTTTCTCTGCCCATAACATGATGTCTAACTCAGCGTAATATCCTGCCCGGTATGGATTTGGCTTTATTGTGAAACCCATTCCCTCAAACAGAAGCTTCAGTCGTGTTTGGACAATTTCGCGAGTAAGTTGTTTATATGAATTTTTCTTGTCGAAAAGGGCAAAAGCGGAAAAGAGCAACATTTGGGTTTGCTGAGGAAGAGAAAGCCCTGATGTGTGATTGAGTGCCACCATGCGGCTATCAGCCACCATACGATCAATAAATTTCATATCTTTTGGATTGAGATCAATTGAGTGATAGCGTTTAAAGAGGGCTTTCTTTTTATTTTCAGGAAGCTCTTTTATCATATTATCAAAAATATTTTTCTTATGCAGGGCAATAACTCCAAGACGCCAACCTGTACATCCGAAATATTTAGAGAATGAATAAACACAAAGTGTATTATGCGGGATGTCTGCCATAAGTGAGCGAAATCCGGAAACAAAAGTACCATATACATCGTCAGTGATAAACATTAGATTAGGGTTCTCATTTTTAACAATTTCAATGATCTTTTTCCTTTCTGGCGGGTTTAGTGCGACGGAAGGGGGATTGCTGGGATTGACGAGGAAAGCTACCTTAATTCCCGGGTCTTTCAGCTTATCCAACTCTTTTTCGGGATATTCCCAGTTGTGAGTACCTTCTTTTGTTTTTCCCTCAGCTTTTATTAGAACAACTTTGAAATTGAATCTGTCTAATTCCGGAATTTCAATATAAGGGGTGAAAGTGGGAACAAAAAGTGCGATCTTGTCACCTCGCTTCAGAAGAAAATTTATCATCAGGGAATCGAAGATGTAACACATAGCCGCAGTACCGCCCTCAGTAGCAAAAAGATCGTATTTTCCTTCTGTCGGTTTATTGTTACACATCTCCTGAGCAAGGTAATCGTGTACAATTGCTTCAGAGTGCTTAAGCATTCTGTCAGGTACAGGATACTGATCCCCGATTACACCCTCTGCAAGTTCATGAACATAGGCATCAGGATCAAATTTATGGTTTTCAATTCCATACTTATATAGTTCCTTCAGCAGGTCAATACCTTGGTCTGATTTATTATCTTCGAGAAATTTTTCAAAACGTTTTGCAATTCCTTTAATCTCGGGGATACCTGCCAGTCCTTGAATATAATTCATTGCTCTGCGACATTCTTCCATGCCGAATTTCCCCAATGTGAAAAATGCTTCACGAGGGATTGTTGATATCCAGTTCGGATTACCACGGCCTGCATTCAACATAGCATGTGTACTCTTGTCTGTGCCTTGATTTGCAAGTGTGATAAGATTATTTTTTAACTCGAAAGGACTCATCTGTTCAAGTTCTTTTTCGGTTTTTCTGGTTGTTTTGATTTTGGGAATTTTGTTTTCCATAGGATATAATTTTAACTCATTAGAAAGACTATAATAATACCGCAAATAATTAATAATGTGTTCCCGACCGCATAGGTTACGGTATAGCCGAGGGCTGGAAGTTTGCTTTCAAGTGAATCCTGCACAGCAGGCAAACCGGCCGTTGTTGTCCGGGCACCGCAACAGCAACCCAGTCCGACAGCAGGATCGAATTTAAAGACATATCTTGCCAAGATCATACCGATGAACAAAGGGATTGTGCTTGCAATAGCACCTACGACGAATAACATGGGGCCAACCTCTTTAAAACCTTGAACAAAGCCTGGGGCAGCAGTTATTCCGACAACGGCTATAAACGCATTCAGCCCAAGGTTATTCATAATCCAAAGGGCTGATTCCGGTATTTGGGCAAAAGTAGGATGTTTGGAACGAAGCCATCCGAAAAAGAGGCCTGCAATCAAAACACCGCCACTTGTACTTAAACTTATGGTTGCCTTTCCAATATGCAATGCCAAAACGCCTATCAGTCCGCCGAGAAGAATTCCTAAGCCTATTGAAATCATATCTGCCTTTTCTGTTTTTACATCTGGGTATCCCAATATTTTTACAGCTTTATCAATATCATTTTTCGGCCCGATCAGATAAAGCATATCTCCTTTTTGAAACTCGGTTTCAGGTAATAAAGGAAGTTCCATGCCTCCTCGTGTGATTTTTTGTAAATTAACCTTGAACTCATATTTCTGCTTGCTTAATGTCCTTACAGTCATCCCCACAACTTTTTTATTTATGAGCATCACTTTAATATTATCAACTTTAAAGTTCAATAAATCACGATCAAAAATTTCATTTCCCAACTCCTTCATTTCACAAATTACATATTCGCCGCGTCCTTGGATAACAATATCATCATGTGCTTGGAAGCGGTATTCAGCATTAACATCAATAACATCTTTGCTTCCTTTTTTGCGAAAGCGTTCCACGTAGATATGGTAAGATTTTCCTAAAAAATAATCTTCCAATTCCTTTGTAGTCTTTCCAATAGCAACAGAATTTTCTCCCAGAATATATGCACGTGATACGATCCTGGAAAATGGTGAAATCATTGAAGGCATATCTTTTGAGTCCATACCCATTTTATGTTCCAAATTTCGGCATTGTTGCCTGGCCTTCTTTATGCCTCCCCAGAATAGGGGGCCAATCTGTGCCAGAATAAAGGCTGAGCCTATAGTACCAAAAAGATAAGTAACTGCATAGCAAACAGGAATAGCGTTGATCATATTTTGTTTTGTAGAAGCGTCAAGATTCAATGAATTAATGGTATCGCCTCCAACTCCAATTACAGCTGATATTGTTTGTGCCCCAGCTAATAAGCCGGCAGATTGTCCGGCATTGTATCCCATCATTTTGGCCAGCAACCATGTTGCAAGTAATCCGAAAAATGCCACCAGGGCTGTAAATATCAATTGGGGAATTCCGGATTTTTTTAAGCTATTAAAAAATTGTGGGCCAACGCTGTACCCAACAGAAAAAAGAAAGATTAAAAAGAATATCTGCTTCAGGTCTGCTGAAATATCAATTTTCATTTGCCCGACAATTACTCCAACCAGCAATACGCTGGTTACGCTCCCAAGTGAGAAAGTTTTATACTTAAATTTTCCAATAAAAAAACCTAGGGCAATAGTCATAAAAATTGCCAATTCAGGATGTTGTCTTAATGTTGTGATAAACCATTCCATTATTCTTATTAATTTAAATTTATAAATTCAAATCCAATTTACAGCTTCGTTATTTAACAAAAATAATAATTAAATTCAATTTGAGTAAAATCTTGTTTTATTAGTATAATTTATATTCTCGCATTATATCATTTATAATGAAACAGTTCGGGAATTCAAAATATTTATGAAGTGACTAATGAATAATTGATTTTTTTATATTTACATAGTAACCCAAAGTTTATAAATTGAATTAAACAACACCAAGTTAGTCCGAATGGGTCCGTATGAATGTGCTTCCGTATTATCATTTTCTCATCTGTTTTGTTCAGCTAAATTTGCATTAGTTCCTGCTGTTTTAATGTTGTTCGTAAATTTTATTCTTCATGATAATACATATATTTGCACCAAAGAATAATTGCAATTAAGCAATTGCTTGTATAATTGTTTAAGAAATGTAAGTTATTGAATTGGAAAGAATGGGTAATAACTGAATAGAGGAAATTGCCATAAAATGATTGTTGAATGACAACTGAATATTCGAAAAAAGATAAATTACTTTGAATCAATTTTTAACATAAAACACATACATATGAGATACTTCAAACTTTTTTTAATCATTCCTTTCTTGTTTCTGTTGAGTTGCTCAAACAATGAAGAGTCAATTAATTATGTTGATACTTTTATTGGAACCGGAGGCCATGGCCACACTTATCCAGGTGCAACTTTGCCTTTTGGGATGGTTCAACTCAGCCCTGATACACGAGTTGATAGTTGGGATGGATGTTCGGGCTATCATTATTCAGACAGCACTATTATTGGTTTCAGTCACACGCATTTAAGTGGAACCGGTTGTGGAGATTATGGCGACATTAGACTTATGCCGACAACAGGAAAAGTATTGCTTGATCCGGGAACTGAAGAAACCCCTTCGTCCGGATATCGTTCGACTTTTAACCATAAAACAGAGAAAACAGAACCGGGTTTCTATAGCGTTAAACTTGAAGATTATAATATTGATGTAGAACTAACTACCACTTTAAGATCGGGGTTTCATAAATATAAATTCAATAAAAAAGATAATGCAAATATTATTATTGATTTATCAAATGCTGTTACAAGCGATGTTATTTTAGGCCTTGAAATTGAAATTCTGAGCGATACTGAAATAGCAGGACTTAGACATAGCGATGGCTGGGCCGACAATCAATATGTGTATTTTTATGCTAAATTTTCAAAACCATTCAAATCATATGGCATTGCAGTTGATGGTGAAACAAATACTAAAATCAGAAAGGCTGCTGGAAAAGATGTTAAGGCTTTTGTGAATTATTCCGTTGAAAACAGAGAAGAAATTTTTGTTAAAGTCGGAATTTCGTCGGTAGGCATTGAGGGTGCAAAAAATAATTTATTAAGCGAAATACCCGAATGGGATTTCGATGCAAAAAGGCAAAATGCAAAAGAAATATGGCAGAAATCTCTTGATAAAATGAAGGTTAAGAGTAATTCGGACGATAAGAAAGTTGTTTTTTATACAGCTCTTTATCATGCAATGTTAGCCCCAAATCTATACAGCGATGTTGACGGAAAATATCGCGGGCATGATAATAAAATTCATGTCGCCGCGGGTTTTGATATGTACACGGTTTTTTCATTATGGGATACTTTTCGTGCCGAACATCCGCTTTTTACAATTATTGAACCTGAAAGAACAATTGACTTTATAAAATCAATGATAAGTATTTACGAACAGGGTGGTTTATTGCCTGTTTGGGAACTTGCTGCAAGCGAAACAAATTGTATGATCGGTTATCACTCAATTCCGGTGATTGCCGATGCTTACGTAAAAGGTTTAAAAGATTTTGATATAGAGAAAGCTTTTGAAGCAATGAAAAAAAGTGCTTTAGAAGATCAATTTGGCTTAGAATATTATAAGAAGTATGGATTTATTCCTTCGGGAAAAGAAGGTGAGTCGGTTTCAAAAACACTGGAATATGCTTACGACGATTGGTGTATTGCACAAATTGCTCAGGCTCTCGGTAAGGAAAATGATTATATCGAATTCATTGAAAGAGCTCAGTTTTATAAAAATATTTATGATAAAGAATCGGGATTTATGCGTGCTCGATTAAATGGAGCCTTTGTTAATCCATTTGATCCTACAGAAGTTAATTTCAATTTCACGGAAGCAAATTCGTGGCAATATAGTTTCTTTGCACCTCAGGATATCAGCGGTTTGATTGAAATCAGCGGTGGAAAAGAAAAATTTATTAAAAAATTAGACGAATTATTTTCTGCATCCATTGAGCTTTCGGGACGACATCAGGCTGATATAACGGGTTTGATTGGGCAATATGCTCACGGAAATGAACCAAGCCATCATATGGCTTATTTATACTCTTATGTCGGGCAGCCTTGGAAAACTCAGGAAGTTGTGCATAAAATATTGACTGAATTATATACACCCGAACATGATGGTTTGAGTGGAAACGAGGATTGCGGTCAAATGTCGGCATGGTATGTATTGAGTGCTTCGGGGCTTTATCCGGTTACGCCCGGCGATGATATTTATGTTTTTGGTACTCCTTTGTTTGATGAAATAATCATTGATCAAGGAAGCGGAAAGAATTTTATAATTAAAGCTAAGAACGTATCAGATAAAAATTATTATATTCAAAGTGCAAGACTTAATGGAAATTCATATTCAAAATCATATATTGATCATAAAACAATTATTGATGGAAGTGAGCTTTGCTTTGAAATGGGTGATAAACCTAATAAAAAATTTGGTGATTCTGAGCAGGATATTCCTGTTTCTGAAATTAATGATCAAATAATTACAACAGTACCGATAGTTAGTACCGACCAACGTACGTTTACAAAAGAAATGAAAATTGAACTATTTGATAACACAAAAGATGCCGATATTTATTTTACTCTTGACGGCTCAAAACCGGATGCTAATTCCATTAAGTATTCTAAACCTTTGAATTTGAAAAAACATACGGTTATACGTGCACTTGCAAAAAAAGAAGGATATTTAAAAAGTAAAGAAATTTTTGCTGAATTTTTTAAAATTCCCGGAGGCCGTAGCGTTGACATAAATAATCAATATAATAGTCAATATACTGCAGGCGGTGATGTTGCATTGATTGATTTTATCAGAGGATCAGGGAATTTCAGAACAGGTGCATGGCAAGGTTATTATGGTGTAGATTTTGAAGCCGTTGTCGATTTGGGGAAAATTCAGAATATTCACGAAATTTCAGCAGGCTTTTTGCAGGATCAAAAATCATGGATTTTTATGCCACTTGAAGTTAAATTTGAAATTTCAACCGATGGAAAAAATTATATTTCTATCGGAAAAGCAATAAACGATATCCCTGAAAAACAGATGGGAGGAATAGTTAAGGAATTTACAATAAAAGGTTTTAATAAAAAAGCAAAATACATTAAGCTAACAGCCGAGAATAGGAAAATCTGCCCCGATTGGCATGTTGGAGCCGGTGGTAAAGCATGGATTTTTATTGATGAAATTGTTATTAAATAGGAATATTTGCATTTAGTTTAAAAAGACTTTTTGCATTCTGTAGCTTAGTATTGTTGCCAAAATAATTTTCCCAAGAGCATGTTATAAATTTTGCCATAGATTCACAGATTAAAACAATTGATCTAATATTTAACTCATTGTTTATTTATAATCTAAGCACATTGAATATACGAATTTGTGAATCTGTGGCTGAAATTATTGTTTGTTTTGAAAGTTTTACTTAAATAATATTTTCTTAAAAAACGTATTTCTTTCAGGTGATAATAATCATACATTTCTTTAGGATTTGTTTTAAAATAATTCCTTAATTTTACCCAATCTAAATAAAAATAATTTTTTAAAAGAATGAAATACACTAAAGAACAGATTGTCAAAGCGCTGAGCAATGTATTGTATTTCCCGAAAGGCGAAAATATTATTGCTTTAAAAATGCTTGACGATATAAAAATTGATGGAAAGAAAATTAGTTTTTCCATTATATTCCCAAAAATGGATGATAAAGCAATTCCTGTTGTTGTAAAAGCATGCGAAGATGCTATTATATCAAACTTAGGTAAGGATGTTGAAATCAAAGGAAATGTTCACGTGAAAGCTGAAAATAAGAATTCATCTTTATCAGGTGTTAAAAACATTTTAGCGATTGCATCCGGCAAAGGTGGGGTAGGAAAATCAACTGTTGCCGCTAATTTAGCCATTGCACTTTCTAAAAAAGGATTAAAAGTCGGATTGATTGATGCTGATATTTATGGCCCGTCAATTCCTATTATGTTTGGGTTGGAAAACGAAAGGCCTCATGTTAAAGAAGAAAACGGAAAGCATGTTGTAGTTCCTATTGAAAAATATGGCATAAAATTACTCTCAATCGGTTTCTTTGTCGATTCGCATCAGGCATTAATTTGGCGCGGCCCCATGGCTTCAAATGCCTTAAATCAATTATTCAACGACGCTGACTGGGGTGAACTTGATTTCTTGATCGTCGATTTGCCACCTGGAACAGGCGATATTCATTTAACCCTTGCTCAAAATTACCCTGTAAGCGGAGCAATAATTGTAAGCACACCGCAACAGGTTGCTATTTCAGATGTTAGAAAGGCAACAAGTATGTTCCAGCAAGATAAAATCAATGTTCCTATTCTCGGATTGATTGAAAATATGGCCTATTTTACACCAACCGAATTACCTGACAATAAATATTATATTTTCGGTAAAAACGGTTGTAAGAAATTCACTGATGAGTTGAAGATTCCTTTTTTAGGACAGATACCTTTGGTACAAAGTATTTCGGAATCGGGTGACAAAGGCAAGCCAATTTCTTTAGATGAAAATAATCCGAGTTCAAAAGCTTTTATTGAAATTGCTGAAAATATTATTAAATAATTGTACCAAAATAGAAAATGAATTTTTTTACACACTTTTAAAAGAGAAAACCATGGAAAATAAGAAAGAAATGGAAACCAAAGTACAAAACGTAATTGAACAAATACGCCCTTATCTGCAACAAGACGGAGGCGATATACGCTTTGTTGAAATTACGGATGATTATATTGTAAATGTTGAATTGCAGGGAGCCTGCGGTTCATGCCCATACAGCACAATGACTTTGAAAAACGGAGTTGAAACTGCTGTAATCAAAGCAATTCCTCAAATAAAATCGGTAGAAGCTATTAATATATAGCTTCAGATTGTATAGGTTTTTTTTATTTGCGTATTAGCGGCTATGATTTTTTATGTCGCTAATACGCAAATTTTTATTAATATGATAATAAGACAGTTGATCCAAACACAATTATTTTAATATAATAAAATCTTTCATCAAATTTGCTGTCAAGCATGAATGAATCGGCAAAACACCAATCAAATCACCAATTTTGATTTCATCGATAAATTCAGGAGTAGCTTTTATAATTCCATGCTCTTGCGATAAAGAGTTTAGATAAATATTTTCAATAGGTCTTCCCCACGAAGTTTTATCGAACTTAACAATTTCGCCAAAAAGTTTACTTCCATCAGGCAAAAGAATAAACTCTTTCGACAAATGAACACCTCCTCCATAGATCACAATTTCGTTTCTTGATTTATATTTTGCAACTACCGGACAAGCGAGTGCAACTGCAATGTCTTCGTAATCACATGAACCAAGGTGTTTCTGCATAACATCATAAAAAGTAAAATTGCCGGGCCTGATTTCGTCAATTCCCGAAAAGTCATCGACAATGCTGCACGAAGGCGTGTCGCCAACAGAAATATCAAAATCACCGAGTTTTGAAAAATATTTTTTCAAAGCTATCATTTTATTTTTTGCTTCAGAAAATATGGTTTGAATTTCATTTTTTGAATTTGCATGATAAGTATGCCCCGAATGAGTTAAAAAACCTTTAAATAATAGTCCGTTACATTTTTCGATTTCTTTTATTAGATTTTCGATTTCTTCAATATTGCCTGCCTCAATTCCAACTCTTCCGTATCCGGTATCAATTTTAATATATACTCCAATTCTGTTTTCGTTTTTTTGTTTTAACATCCTTAAAGTTTCAAGGCTGTCAATCAATATATTTAGGCTAATTTCTTTTGATAGTTCATTTATCTCATCCATTTCTAAAACATTCAACGGAAAAGCAATTGTGATATCTTTCCAGCTATTGCCGGCAAAATATTTGGCCATTTCAACCGACGAAACGCTTATTGAACTGACACCAATTTCCTTAAACCAGCTACCGACAATTGCAGATTGATGTGTTTTGAAGTGTGGCCTGAATTTTATATTATTTCTATCAGCTTTCGTTTTCATTCGGCTAATATTCCTGATACATTTTTGTTTGTCAACGATCAGGCTCGGGCGTTTAATTTTATTTTGTTCCAAATTATTGTTTTATTTCTTATTAAATATTTTTTCGGCCAATGCATTAATATGCGAGTCATCAGTACCACAACAGCCGCCTAATATTTTTATTCCGAATTTTTTATGAATTGCAAACATTAAATTGGCAAAGTCTTTAGGCTGAGTAGTGTCGAGGAAATTTAGATTATCAAGTTCGGCAGGACTTTTTGATGATGAGTTCGCCTGAAAACCTAAAATCCTATTCATAATACCTGGAAAAAGTTTAACTGCCTTACTTATGGCCTTATCAAAAATCAGAGGATGAACACAATTAACCATATAAAAAAGTGGTTTCGGGTCAACTTCCGAATCAATTGTTTTGATAGCTGTGTGAATTGCTGTGCCATCAAGTAAACTTGCATCAGGTTTTATTACAAAACTCAAAACATATGGAATATTGAATTTTGAAATTGCAGTAGCCATTCCAATTGCCTCTGATAATGCTGGTAAAGTAGCTGCTTTTATAAAATCACAATTACTTTCGGCTAAATACCCTGCTTGTACCCGATGAAATATTGCAGCTTCATGTTTCGAAAGTGCTTCTCCGGGATCATAAGCATTTCCTTTACATGCCATCATTCCGCCAATGAAAATTGATTTAGAAAAACCTGAATATGAATTACGGATTTGGTTTAAAAAACTAATACAATCTTTATTTATTTCACTTCTTTTATTTTTAAAAGCCGATTTTTCAATTCTTTCAGGATTAGCTCTCCATGTTGGGGCCAAACTTAATACCGGACAATTATATTTTTTCCCCACATCAATATATCCCGAATAAATTTTTCTTAGTATTTCTCTCCCTTTTCTATCATAAACCATTGCTGAATGAGCAATTTGAGGATCTATTTGTACATTTTCAGTCCTTTTTATCCTTTCAATCATACCTCCTTCGGTAAGAATAATTTCTGAAGTTGAAAGGATTTTTTTAAAACTCATTTTTCTAAACTGCTATCATTTCGATTTTATTTCAACAGCAAAACTACAAATTAATTAGCCAGATTGTTTAATACATTTCTTCAATCTAAATTGTTTTGTAATTCACATTAAAATTCACTTTTTATTGTGATCCAACCTTGAAATGAATTCCATTTTTCTTTTTCTTTTTTAAATCAATAATTTTTAATTTTTTTTTTATTGCAATAATAATATTATGTAAATTTACATCAAAAACTCATTAATTAATTGTTAAATTATTAAAAAACCCCTTACTATGAAAATTTTTTACACAATCGGGTTAATAATTTTAGCCCTGATAATTACTCAAACGGCATTTTCTCAAACGGAAAACGCAAAAAGCCCTACTGACAATGAACAGCAAATAGACCTTTCGGAAGGTTATAGTTTTATTTCATCGCGTATCATTGCAGAAAACCCTGACATGCAAAACATTTTGCTGAATAATCTTGTTAATCTTGAATTCGTTAGAAATTCACAAGGATTTATGCTACAAAAAATCGGCCCTGTTTGGGTAAATAATATTGGCGATTGGGTAAATACCGAGGGGTATTTATTTAAAATGAGTTCGGCAGATGAATTAATACTGAGCGGAGATATAATTGATCAACAAACACCAATTGAACTCTCAACAGGTTATAAGTTAATAGGATATTTACCCTACGAATCTTTCAATGCAAAGGATGTTTTTGAGGATGTTTTAAATAATCTTGTGTTTGTTCGCAATACTGCCGGTTTTATGCTTCAAAAAATTGGCCCTGTATGGGTTAATAATATTGGCGATATGCAGCCCGGCGAAGGATATCTTGTTAAAATGCTGACTGATGATATTCTTATTTATCCGGGACCTACATCATTTACATGTGGCAATCCATTTACCGACCAACGTGATGGACAAGCTTACAACACCGTACAAATTGGTGATCAATGCTGGATGGCTGAAAACCTGAATATTGGCTATATGATAAATGGCATTGAAGAAATGACAGACAATGGTGTAATTGAAAAATATTGCTATGATGACAATCCTGCAAATTGTGATGAATACGGTGGATTTTACCAATGGAACGAAATGATACAATATATGTCGGCAACCGGTTTACAAGGTATCTGTCCTGAAGGCTGGCGTATTCCAAGTGATGATGAATGGGAAAATACTTGAAGGTACTGTTGACAGCCAATATCCTGTTGGTGATCCTATTTGGAATAATATGGGATGGCGTGGTTTTGATGCAGGCTTAAACTTGAAATCAACAAATGGCTGGTATAATAATGGAAACGGAACTGATTTATTTGGATTTACTTCCCTTCCTGCCGGTTACCGTGATTACAATGGTAGTTTTAGCGACATAAACAACCGGACTCGTTTTTGGACATCTACTGAACACTTTAGTATTAGCTCCAGAAGTCGGCATTTATTTTATAGCAATGATGAAATTCGTCGTTACTTTAATGATAAAAGCTATGGTTTTTCAGTTCGTTGTTTGCAAGGCGAAACTACACCTGAAAACCAACCCCCTGAACCAGCCTCATCTCCTGATCCTGCTGATGGAGCTGAAGGCCAGTCCATAGGAGTTGATCTTTCGTGGACATGCACCGATCCCGAAGGTGATCCCTTAACTTATGATATTTATTTTGGAACAGAATCCAATCCGTCTCAGGTAGCAATCGGCCTAACAGAAACAAGTTATGATCCGCAAACATTGGAAAACAACACGGAATATTTCTGGAAAATTGTAGCCCACGACGATCATGAAAACACTACTGAAGGCCCTGTTTGGAATTTTACCACAGTTGAAAACTTTCCACCAGAACCACCTTCTACCCCAAATCCTGAGAATGGAGCCGAAAACCAATC
>Ga0208648_1001790_pt1 | contig 16269 bp, 9 predicted proteins | sample AntAceMetag02UKL_FD_184772 | JGI IMG/M metagenome (GOLD analysis project Ga0208648, IMG submission 184772) | Saline lake microbial communities from Ace Lake, Antarctica - Antarctic Ace Lake Metagenome 02UKL (SPAdes) (version 2) | ecosystem: Environmental > Aquatic > Non-marine Saline and Alkaline...
AAATTCACTGTAATCAAAACCATGAAACATGCCACGCACCACATCCATTTTTTCCAGCAAGATGGCGAAGGCTTCACGGGTATCTAATGTCGGCGCGCCTTTGCCTTTAGAGTCGGTATAGGTTTTTAAGGCCTGTTTCAACTCATTGGCGATACCAATGTAATCGACCACCAAGCCGCCGGGTTTATCTTTAAACACCCGGTTGACCCTGGCAATCGCCTGCATCAAGTTATGGCCTTTCATGGGTTTATCGATATACATAGTATGGCAGACAGGCGCATCAAAGCCGGTCAGCCACATATCACGCACAATCACCAATTGCAGTGGATCATTAACCTCTTTAAAACGTTTTTCGAAGAGCTTTTTGGTTTCTTTGTTGTAGATATGCGGCTGTAGCTTGGTTTTATCGGCTGCCGAGCCAGTCATGACGATTTTAATCGCGCCCTTGGCGGTATCTGTGTCGTGCCATTCGGGTTTAATGGCAATGATAGCGTTATACATATCCACACAAATTTCATGGCTCATGCACACAATCATGCCTTTACCCGGCATAGAGGCAATACGGGTTGCAAAATGGGCGACTAAATCCTTACCCACTTGCTGTATGCGCGGCTCACTGCCCACCAGTTTTTCTAATGCCGCCCAGTGTGATTTGGTACTTTCGCGCGAGGCTAAATCTTCCTCGTCTTCAATGATCTCTTCCACATCATCATTCAGTGCTTCAAGCTCTGCCTGATTAATATCCAGCTTGGCTAAACGCGATTCATAATAAATGGGCACCGTCGCACCATCATCCACCGCATCCTGAATATCATAAATTGAGACATAATCACCAAATACCGCACGGGTATCTTTATCTTCAGCAGAAATCGGCGTGCCGGTAAAACCAATAAATGACGCGCTCGGCAAGGCATCACGCAAGTGTTTAGAATAACCAAAAGTGTACTTGCCGGTTTTGGTATTCAACCTTGCTTTATCGCCATAATGGCTACGGTGCGCTTCATCACTGATAACCACAATATTATGCCGTTGACTTAATATCGGGTGACTGACTTCATCACCCAATAAAGCAAACTTCTGCACCGTAGTAAAAATAATGCCACCCGACTGCCGCGAAGCTAAAATATCGCGCAAATCATCCCGGTCAGCTGCTTGCACGGGAGTTTGTTTTAAGGTATCCGCCGCCATGCTAAAGGTATTAAACAACTGACCATCTAAATCGTTACGATCTGTCACCACCACAATGGTGGGATTATTCATTTCTGGCTGGGCTAACAACTTACCGGCATAACACAGCATCGAAATTGACTTACCCGAACCTTGGGTATGCCACACCACACCAGCCTTACCCGAACCTGGCTCTACTTCCTTTCCGTATGTGGCGCGACGCTCACCTTGCAAATTTTCAGTTGATTGTGCCGCAATCACCGTGGCTTTTACCGCCTCACGCACCGCATGGAACTGGTGATAAGCGGCAATCTTTTTAATCGTTTTATCGCCGTCCTGCTCAAACAACACAAAGTAGTGCAGGTAATCTAAAAACAAATCCGGCTTAAAAAAACCTTTTACCAGGGTTTCCAGATGATATTCAAACAGCGGCTTATCATCTTCATTGGCGATGGTACGCCACGGCATAAAGCGTTCTTTATTTGCCGTTAATGAGCCCACTCGGGCATTTAAGCCATCACTCACGACTAAGGCTTGGTTAAAGACGAACAAATCTGAAATTTCATCTTTATAGGTTTGTAACTGTTGATAAGCCGACCAGATGTCCGCATGACTATCCGCTGGATTTTTCAGCTCCAGCACCGCTAACGGCAAGCCATTAATAAATACAAGCACATCAGGCCGGCGCTTACCTTTACTGCCACTTATTGTGAATTGATTCACCACCAAAAATTGATTGTTATTGATATTGGTAAAATCGACTAACTGCACATAGTCAGTGTTCGACTTGCCATCTACTTTAAATTCAACTTTTACCCCTTCCAATAAAAACTGGTGGAAGGCTTTATTACTTTTAATCAGTACCGGGGTTTCAGGTTTGGCAATTTGTTGCGCAACGGTTTCAAGGGTAGCAACAGGGATATGGGGATTGATGACTTGTAATTGTTGCAGCAGGCGATCAAATAAAATGATCTGGCGATAATCGCTACGCTCTGGCGCTACGCCATCGGGGGCAAGGTCATAGCCGCAAATGGTGTCGTAACCGATGGCTTTAAACCAATCGAGGCAGAGTTGTTCTAGTTGGTCTTCTGTTATCATTCCTTAACAGCCTCTATTAACTCAAGCTTTAATTCCTCAGAAAATTCATCGTCCATAATAAAAGAAGTAATAATTTTCAATAATAAGTCTTTAGAAATCTTTCCTTCTGCTAACCATACAACAATATTTTCCATTTCTTGTACAAACGCCTGTACACAATAATCATAACCGTTCAACTCCAGGAAATATGCGCCCAAAGTCAGACTAGAGCGTTTATTACCATCATTAAAGGCATGAAATTTATTAATTGCAAAAACTAAATGATTTAGCTTGTCTTCAAAGTTCGGATAATACATGTCATTCTGAATATGATCTAAAACACTATCAAGTTGACCCAGATCTTTGGTTCCTGACAGCCCTCCTGAGTTCTCAATAACCCAGTCATGAACTTCTACTGCATGCTGGACATCAAAATAAAGAATTTGGTCATCCATGTTAGCGATCCTTTAGTCGTTTTAATACTTCTAATGTTTTAGTATCGGAGAGTTGCTCTTCTAAAGATTGTGTTTTTTCACCCAAAAACCGTTCAAAATCACCTTCAGGTACAGTTCGAATATAATGCTCTAACTTATCATGTAGTGCATCACGAAAACCAAGGTCACGACTTGCCATTCTCATTCTGGCATCTTCAATTGAAGGTTTTAAAAATGGATTAGCTTCAGCATTAGCTATCATTTGATCCAGTTCAGCTGGCTTGAGTTTTCGACTTAACCGGTCTGATTCAGTGCGCATCTGCGATGCTAGCCCATGTTCAAAACTCGCAATAGCCTTCAATACTTCAGCATACATTGTGTCACGTGTTTTATCTTTATCTGCGAGCTTTAATACTTTTTTGTATTCAATTGCATTTTCTAAAAAGACAGCTTTATAAATCTTATCTGTATACACGGCATACTTAAGATGGCCCATTTCAAGACAATCTTTAAGTGCATCGGTAAATTGTTTACGATAGCTATCCTCCATATATGCTGCGGGCAAATAATCTTGGTCACGCTGATTAATAAACTTGGTATGGCCGCCAGCTTTTTCTGCCACCACATCAAGTACAATATCCAGCATGCGACTACGAATAACCCTTGCGCGCTCACTTTCTGTCACCAGCATCGCAATATTTAAAACGGTACGAAAGCTAAAGACCCCTAAAGAGGGAACCTTGGGATCAATGATGTCGACGACATTTGTGTCGTTGACATAGGCTAACTTTATGCTTTTTAAGGCTTTACCCTTCAATATTTGATAACCATTAGTTTTTATTTCATCGCCATAACTGGTCAAATAACGATCAATTGTGCGCTCATCAATGTTCAATATTTCTGCCACCTGGGCCTTTGTAAAAATCGTATTACCTTCGAATTTCAGGCCCCCCAAAGCTAGGTGTTTCTCAAGCTGAGTCAATGCATATCGATTATTTAGGACATTCTGACGAGCGACAGATGATGTGGTTAAGTCATAGCTCATATTGTTACCTCCAATTTTTCAGAAATTTGTATAGTGGGTAATGCGCCAGAGAGGAGTTTGGGGAGTAGTGAGTCTCTCAGTACCTCAAGTATCTCAATCTCATTTGAATTAACTTCAATTCGTTGATCTATCGACTCGATACGCTCTTCAAATAAAGTTAATAAACCTTCAGTAGACGCAACGAAAGAAACTGCATTCAATTCATTTTTATTAATTGAACTAAATACCGTACCATCAGAGCCACTATCACTCAGGTTTTTTTCAATGTGACCAATAAAGGCGTATGTAAAACTCCTAGCTCCTGATTTATGCCTGATGCCAGCTACACCTCTACCAAGACAGCATTCCTGATTTGCCATATTTCTATCACCAACAGGTGCTCTAACACTGATTAACGTGTCACCAGCTTGTGCAAACCTCTTCGGTGCTGTTGTATAGACTCGTGGAGATGGATAGCGAAAACCAAAATCTCTTCGACCTTGGAAAAACAACATACCTTTTCCTTCTTCGTTGTAAGTGTCGCCTTTAGGTGATTGCCCCATTACCACATTAAAGTGCTCACCTAATGTCGATGCTTTCCACCCAACAGGCACTTCCCCCAACTCAGATTCAACCAACGCATCGGGGAATAAGGCGGCGGTGGTTTTGAGTTGTTGTTGGGTTTCGGGGCTTAGTTGCTCTAGTTCTGCTAATGTCTTACCACTGATGGCACTCATGGCGGCGCGCTCGATGAAAATGGCTGCTGCCTTTTCGTCATTTGCGCCAGCCTTGGCGGTCATGCTGGTTGCCCATTGTTGTTTGGCTAGTATTTTGGCTTTGACGGGTTCGAAATCGACAAACCAGGATTTAAATATGGCCTGGGCGATTTGTTCGAGGGTTTGGTTGGTTTGGCGATTGTGTCTGATTTTTCTATCGAAAGCATTTAATATAGAAGCTATTTTCTTTTGCTCACCCACCGGAGGCAAATAAACTTTATGCCTTTTTAACTGGCCAAGGTTAAAACCTGGTACAGCTGCACCGATACCATTACTTAATATTTCAGCCTGCTTCAAAGGACTAGAAAATAAATAGTATAAATATAATGAATCAGCTATTTCTGGATCAGGTGTTAGCTTCATCTGCTTATTAGAAATAATATATTCTGGGTATTTCAACTCGTCAGTTATGAAGCCGACTTGGTTTATCGTACCCCAACAAGTAAATACTAAGTCACCAGGTCGTACGATAGAACGTTGAAATTCTTTAGCCTTCTCTTCGCTTACGAAGACCAATCCATCATCTGTCATACGTTCAGTTACATTTGTACTTAAATTCCCTCCACGTATAACGGGCACACCATCCTCTTGAAAAAATTTAGAACTTATTGCAGAACCAAACGGGCCAGTAGACATTGCATAAGGAGCGCCTAAAGCAATATCCTTAATTTTAAATTCCTGCCAATCAGCACTCATAACCCAACCCCGCCAAATTCTTTTTAATCTCCGCTTCTAACCTATCACTCTCTTCAAACTGAATTTTCAACTGCCCAGTCAAGCGTGCCATTTTTTCTGTAAAGGGTTCGCCATCGTCTTCTTCTGCGGTTGCGCCGACATAACGGCCTGGGGTGAGTACGTAGTCGTGTTTTTTGAGTTCTTCCCGTTGGGCTGATTTGCAGAAGCCGAGTATGTCTTGGTAATTTGTTGGGGTTCGTGCCTCACCCCAACTTACGGTTTGATGCGTGTTTGTTACGGTTTCTCCCGCTTGGTAGGTTGGGGTGACGTTAGGAACCCCAACAGTTGGATCCACGGTTTGCCAGCTATGGAAGGTTGCGCTGACTTTGTTTAAATCTTCCTGGGTAAAATCACGCAATACACGGTCTTTCATATAGCCTAGGTTGCGGGCATCAATAAATAACACTTCGCCTTTTCTATCGCGCATTTTTCGGCCACTCGCTGCGGTGCGCTCGGCTTTGTTTTTGCTTAAAAACCAGATGCAGGCGGGAATCTGGGTGTTGGTAAATAATTGGCCGGGTAGGGCGACCATGCATTCGACCAAGTCATTTTCTATAAGGGCTTTGCGGATGTCGCCTTCGCCGCTGGTGTTGGAGCTCATTGAACCATTGGCTAATAATAAACCCATGCTGCCGTTGGGTGCGAGGTGGTAGAGCATGTGTTGCAGCCAGGCGAAGTTGGCATTGCCGCTGGGTGGCTTGCCGTATTGCCAGCGTGGGTCGTTGTCGTCTACGCCGGTGTCCCATTCTTTCATATTAAACGGCGGATTGGCCATCACAAAGTCGGCGCGCAGGTCGGGGTGTTGGTCGTGGGTGTAGGTGCTGGCGGGTTCTTTGCCAAAGTTAAAGTCGATGCCGCGTATCACCATGTTCATAGCGGCGAGTTGCCAGGTGGTGTGGTTGGCTTCTTGCCCGTAGATGGAGACATCGCCAATTTTGCCTTCGTGAGCGGTAATAAAGTTTTCTGATTGCACAAAGAAACCACCGGAACCCATAGCAGGGTCATAAACCCGGCCTTTAAACGGTTCGAGCATTTGCACAATCAGGCTAACGATGGATTTGGGCGTGTAAAATTGACCGCCTTTTTTACCTTCGGCTAAAGCAAACTGTCCGAGAAAGTATTCATACACATGGCCGAGGATGTCTTTACTGCTAAGGGTGGCATGGGTAAACGGGATGGTGGCGATAAGGTCGATCAGTTCGCCGAGTTTGGATTGGTCAATTTGTAATTGGGTGTAGCGTTTGTTAAGCACGCCTTTGAGTTTGGGGTTGTCGTGCTCGATGGCTTCTAAGGCGTTATCAATCAGCTGGCCGACGGAGCGGATTTTCTTTTTATTGTTGCCCTCAGAAATTTCTATTTCGCTGCTGATGACCACTTTGTTTTTGCTTTGCAGAAATTCCCAACGCGCTTGTTGCGGCACCCAGAAGACATTTTGTTCGGCGTAGTAATCGCGTTCTTCCAGCTCGTTGTTGATTTCTTCCTGGTATTCTTCGCCTGCAAAATCAGCCGGATCCAGGAAATAGTCATTGTCGGGATTGATGAATTGCTCGGTTAATTGCTTGCGCCGGGCATCAAAGGAATCGGAAACGTACTTTAAAAACACCAAGCCCAGCACCACGTGTTTATATTGTGAGGCATCCAGTGAGGGGAGTAGTTTGTTGGCGCTGGTCCAGAGTTTTTTCTCCAGATCATTTAAAAACTGTTGTTCTTCGTTAGTGGTCATTCATTCCCTGCTTTTTATAAATATTGCCTTGTTAAGCACCGGATTTCACATTTTGCATCGTCTAGGCAACAGGCTCTGGAGCATCCGCAAAAAGCAATTCTCTCTTGAATCGCTTATTTTTAAATCCGGATAACCGGCAACTATAATAGGCTAAACATAGCAAAATACCTTTAAGCTTCACTAAATAGCTACTTCTGGCCAATTTGAATGGGCATTTATTAAATGTAACTACTCAGTGAATTTCTCCATTATAAGCGATTGATCTACTGTAGGATGGGCAAAGCTTGCGTGCCCATCTTGCTCATTGGGTAAAATCCTGGACACACTGCGTTTTTTCCGTCTTGTAAATAATTTATGTTATTGATTATTAGATGAAAATTACGCTGCGTAGTTGCTAAAAAATTTTATTACCCCTAATGCTTCATTGTTATAAATGTTAAATTTTTTATGCTCATCGACTTACCTCTCGATGGCAGCACCAAAGTGCCTGCCCATTCCGCATGGAACGGTGGTACCCCGAAATTTGCGTTGCGCGATATCACATTAGGCAGAGCAGACGGTAAGCCTAATTTAAACAGATAATGGTTTATTACGCCTTATTCCTGCATGATGCGCTGTATCAGTTTTTGGCTGAGGATTCGCCAACCTCCCGCGAATCGGCTGACAAGATATTGCTTGAAATTCTGGTGTCTGACAATTTTGCCCCGCGCCGGATTCATTGCGTAGCACTGCGAGTATCAGGAGGCTTGTTTCATTTGTTTAGCCGTTGCTAGCATAGCTATCAAGGCACGAAGGTTTCGCTTTAGCTCAGTGCGATTGAGCGATACGGTTACCTGATCTATCAGGCTCAAATAGGTGTTCCAGTTTAAAGCAAGCCACCCATTGTTATTTGCAACCCGCCATCCGCAATTATTACCTGGCTGCCTAGCAACGGTGTATGTCGAATGGCTCTTGTCGATGCCTCATTAGACATTGAGTGATTATTATGTCCAATCGATAGCGAGCCTTTTGACTAATTAGATTAATGTTACTCGTCTTTGATGATTACATTTCACCAAACTGCAGTGCCGCCAGCCTGGCATAAAGTCCCTTTTGTTCAAGCAATTGCTGATGGCTGCCTATGGCAACAATTTTACCGTGATGCATAACCACAATTCTATCTGCCTTTAACACGGTCGCAAGACGATGCGCAATAACCAGCGTAGTGCGGTTTTGAATTAAGTGCTGCAGAGCATCTTGAACCAGCTTTTCGCTTTCAGCGTCCAGGGAACTGGTTGCCTCATCCAGTAATAATACTGGCGCATTTTTTAGTATGGCTCGGGCAATAGCAATACGCTGCCTTTGACCTACTGACAACCTAAGGCCTCGTTCACCGAGAAAAGTAGCATAACGCTCGGGTAAGCGCTGAATAAATTCATCGGCTGCAGCGGCTTTGGCGGCTATTTTGATTTCTGCATCACTGGCTTCAGGTTTTCCAAAGCGAATATTTTCCATCACACTGGCGGCGAATATTGAGGTTTCCTGAGGAACGATGGCAATGTGTTGTCGAAGTTGGGTGATATCAGTCTGAGTAATATCAATTCCCCCTATGCAGATTTTACCTTGCTGCAGGGTATAAAAGCGTAATAACAATTGAAATACCGTGCTTTTACCCGCACCTGAGGGACCTACCAATGCAACCGTTTCGCCGGGTGAAATACTCAGGTTAAAGTTATGCAGGGCATGTTGTTCGGGCCTTGAAGGATATTTAAAAAATATATTCTGAAAACTGATGGTTTGAGATTTAGCGGCTGGTATGCTCACAGGATTTTGTACTGAAATAATGCCCGGTTGGGATTTTAATAACGCCAGAATACGCTCCATGGCACCAGCGGCTCTTTGAATGTCACCCCAGACTTCGCTTAATGCCGCGGAATTGGTGGCAACCATCACCCCATAAAGCAAAAACTGACTCAGTTCACCCAATGATATTTTTCCTGCTTGAACCCATTGAGCACCTAACCAGATAATAGCCATTAAGCCACTGAATACCGTGAATACGGCGAAAGCAGACAGCAAGGATCTTGCCGTTAAGCGCTGTCGAGCCGTCGCGAATGAATTTTCTACGGAGGCATTAAAACGCTGGGTATAATATTTCTCTAGATTATAGGATTGGAGTACGTGTATGGCATTAAATGTTTCCCCGGCTATGGCGCTGGATTCGGCAATGCAGTCCTGATTTTTTCTGGATAAGTGCCTGACTTTTCGCCCGAAGATAATGAGTGGCAGAATGATCAACGGTACGATCAATAAAATTAACCCGGTCAGTTGCAGATTAGTCACGGATAACATGATCAAACTACCGGCAAGTAACAAAGTGCAACGTAAAGTCACTGAAATACCTGCACCGACAACGGATTGGACTAATGTGGTATCAGTGGTCAGCCGCGACAGCACTTCGCCAGTGGGTGTAGACTCGAAAAAAGTGGGCTCCATTTGCAGAATATGCTGATACAGTTTTGAGCGTATATCGGCAACGATGCGCTCACCCAGCCACATCACCAAATAATATCGCGTTGCAGAAAACACCGCCATGACAGTAACAATACCCAGCAGCAAGAGAAAATATTGATTCAGCTTAGCACTCTGATGTAGTAAATAGCCTTGATCAATAATCAATTTAATGGCAATAGGCAATGCCAGTGCTGCTGCCGCTGAAATAATCAATACAATTAAGCCCGCCAGCATACGCAATTTATAAGGCTTAAAAAATTCGATCAGTTGTATTAACGAGCTAAATCTGCGATAACGGGAATGTGTTTTAGGCATAAGGTTTTAAACATGGGTGAAATAGCACAAATTTTCCTTAAACTAAATTATCATCCTTTGACCAACCGAGTTGAAGTTATTTTGTATGGCGCCCGTATTTTTATTAACCACACCCTATCGAGTTGTTCAATATGACTAAAAAAAACGCTGTTGAATTTGCTCAACTGAGTAAACATTATCAGGAATTCGGGCAACAGATACTGATTTTTGAGCATTTGAATTTGGCTGTTGCGCAAGGTGAATTCATCGTATTGCTGGGGCGCAGTGGTTCGGGAAAATCGACATTACTTAATTTGATCAGTGGTATCGACCAGCCTTCATCAGGAAGTATTCTGGCGAACGGTGTGGACCTTTGCGCATTAACTGAGCATCAGCGTACCTTGTTTCGTCGTCATCATATTGGTTTTGTCTTTCAGGCCTATAATTTGATTCCTACTCTGACGGTAGCTGAGAACCTGTTATTGCCACTGGAGCTGATCAAGCCGATTGACGATAATGATCGCGATAAAGTCAGTGATTTACTTGCGCAGCTGGGGCTAGCAGCGCGCATGGATAGCAATCCCGATCGATTATCCGGCGGTGAGCAGCAACGGGTTGCGATTGCCAGAGCCCTGGTGCATGACCCGGATATTATTCTTGCGGATGAGCCGACCGGTAATCTGGATCTTGAAACCGGCGAACAAGTGTTGTCATTATTAGATCAGCTGGTTCGCGGTGCGGGTAAAACCTTGATTATGGCCACTCACAGTCATGAAGTTATCGGTCAGGCAGACCGGGTGTTTACCATTAATAACAAGACGTTGCAGTTAGTGACTGAGAACTTATGACCAGTCTACTTAAAAAATCCAGTCGCCATTTTTTATACCGGCACCCCTGGCAACTCTGTCTAGCTATTTTGGGGATTACTCTGGGTGTAGCCGTTGTTGTGTCCATCGACCTGACTCTGGAGAGTTCATTACATGCCTTTACCCAGACCACGCAAGCTTTGTCAGGCAAGGCATCGCATAGAATTATTGCCAGCGATGGTGGCCTGGATGAAAAGCTATATACCTCTCTAAGAGTTGAACACGGTATAAAAAATTTATCCCCGGTCATTAACGGTTATGTGGTTGCAGGCACAGAGGCGGAAACTTCTTTTAAACTTTATGGCATAGACCCCATGATTGAAAACTCATTTCAATCGGCCTGGCAGCAACAAAATACAACAAACGATGGCTTGCGCCTGATCAGCGAACCAAACTCAGTGTTGATGAGTCGGCAGGCTGCAAACAAAATGGGCTTGCAACAAAATGATCGTGTTCGCGTTGTTTCCGATACAGGTTCTCATGAGTTGCAAATTATCGGCTGGTTACCTGAGAATGATGCGCTAGCAAGGGAACTATTAGAAAACTCACTGATTACCGATATTGCCACAGCACAGGAGTTGCTCGGATTAGCAGGTAATCTCAGTGCGATTGATGTGGTCCTTGACCCTGCTAAAGAAGCTATCCTACGCCAGGCTTTACCTGCCGATGTGTTATTGATGTCATTAAACAATCAGGCTGAATCACTCAAACAAATGACCCACGCCTTTGCCATTAATTTAAATGCGATGGGCTTGCTTTCACTATTGGTGGGTATGTTTTTAATTTATAACACCATGACTTTTTTAGTGATTCAGCGTAGAGGACTGCTAGGCAGTTTGCGTTTACTTGGTGTGACCCGACAGCAGATATTTCATATTATTATGGGTGAAGCCCTGATACTGGCAGTGATTGGTACCGTATTAGGCATAGGACTAGGCATTATTTTGGGGCAGAGCTTATTGCATATAATTTCCGGCACCATCAATGCCTTTTATTTTCGTGTTGATCAGAGCATATTAATATTGAGCCCGGGGCAGATTACCAAAGGGGTTGTATTAGGGATAGGCGCGACATTACTGGCTGTTTTAGCGCCCGCCTGGGAAGCCACCCGACAGTCACCGCAACACACTCTAATGCGTTCACAACTGGAATCAGGCATTAGACGGTTCATGCAATCCGCTGCGGTGATGGCGCTATTGATTATTTTGAGCAGTGTATTGCTGATTATGTTTTCAGGCACAAATGTCAGCCTCGGTTTGGTGAGTATTTTTCTGTTGCTATTCGGTTTTGCCTTACTCACACCTATAGTGACTCTGCTGCTGATGAGTTTTCTGGAGCGTATACTAGCCAGTTCCCCGAGTGTTGTAACAAGATTGCCGGTGCGTATGGTGAGGGCAGAAATCAGTAGAACCGGTATAGCAATAGCGACATTGATGATCGCAGTTGCAGCATCTATAGGGATGGATTTAATGATCGGCAGTTTCCGCCTCACTGTTTCCGAGTGGCTGCAAGCCTCTTTACAGGCGGATCTGTATGTTAACTTATCCGGTAATACCCAGGCTGTCCATAAAGCCGAGATGGATCGTAACTTGAAAGCCAGTTTAGACAAGCTGGAAGGGGTCACGATGCTTAGCAGTGTGCAGCATACCCAGTTAATTCGCGGTAATACTCTCACCAAGGTTTTAGTGTTTGAATTGAATGAAAAATCCAGACAAGGGTTTATTTTTAAGCAGCAGGGTAACAATGTCTGGGATTCATTTATTCAGCAAAACAGTCTTTTCGTTACTGAGCCGTATGCATATCATCATCATACCAACATAGGCGATAAAATTTTACTGCGCACCGATCAGGGAGAACAGATCTTTGAAGTTGTTGCGATCTATGCCGACTATAGTGGCGACCAAGGTCATCTTGCCATGAGCCGCAGTAACTACGAAAAATACTGGCCAGATTTAGGGTTTTCCGGTATCGGTATTTATGCTGCACAGCAAGCGGATATTCAACAACTAGAAAAGCAAGTCAAACAGCTGCTTAAACCCTATCAGAGCGTACGATCTGAACAGGCAATTTACCAGGCATCCATGCAGATGTTTGAACAAACCTTCAAAATTACCGAAATCTTACGCTGGCTTGCCGCGAGTATTGCATTTGTCGGTGTTTTCAGCGCCTTGATGGCATTGCAATTTGAACGTACCCGGCAACTAGGTATTCTCCGTGCGATAGGTATGACCCCCATGCAAATAGCTCGGCTGATCAGTATCGAAACCGGGTTAATGGGGCTGATAGCCGGTTTGTTTGCCGTACCCGTCGGCTATATTATGGCCTATGTGTTAATTTTTGTAGTCTATCAGCGCTCATTTGGCTGGAGCATGGCCTTTTATTTTGACGCAGGGGTTATTTTGCAGGCCTTGCTACTGGCTTTTTTTGCGGCTTTACTTGCCGGCGTGCTGCCTGCTTTAAAAATGGCACAGACTAAACCAGCCGAAGCATTACGCTCTGAATAAGTATGAAAAAACTCATTTATGCCTTGCTTATTGTTGCCCTATTAGTATCAAGCGGGTTATTTTTAGTGCAACAAAGAGTCACACCGCCGGCATCAAAACCGACTTCCAGCAACAGCCTGTTATCTGCGGACAATAAAGCCTATGCACGGGTGTTAAAACCCGCAGCATTTACATTTCCAAAAGATCATGGTGCGCATCCTGAGTACCATGTCGAATGGTGGTATTTTACCGGTAATTTACAATCGGCAGCAGAACAAAAATTTGGTTATGAATTAACCTTTTTCCGCTTCGCTTTGACCCCGGATCAACCAAAAAGTTTATCAATGTGGCGTGATAACCAAATATACATGGCACATTTTGCCTTAACTGATGTGCAAGATAAGCACTTTTATACCGATGAACGCTTTAGTCGTGCCGGCAACGATCTGGCAGGCGCAGACGTAGAAAAATACCATGTCTGGTTATATGACTGGAAAGCTGAAGCCACGGATGAAAGCGGTTCTGTCATTCATTTAGAGGCAAAAACGGATGAATTCGCCATTTCTTTAAACCTTAAGCCAGAGAAAAAAATTGCCTTGCAAGGCGTCGAGGGTTTTAGCAAGAAAAATGAGGCATCAGGAAATGCCTCGTATTATTATTCTTACACCCGAATGGCTACGACTGGCTGTATTTGGGTCAATCAACAGTCATTTGATGTCAGTGGCTCGAGCTGGATGGATAGAGAATGGAGCAGTGCTGCATTGTCGGCAGAGCAAGTAGGCTGGGATTGGTTCGCACTACAGTTGTCCGATCACAGCGAATTAATGTTCTACCGCTTTAGGCGCAAAGATGGAAAACAGGACATCCATAACGCCGGAGCTATTTTTAATGCCGACGATTCCAAAATAAGCTTAGATTATTCAGATGTCTCAATAAAGGTTCTGGAGCACTGGAAAAGCCCGCATAGCTATATCAGCTATCCTGCAAAATGGCATATATCTATTCCCAGTCAGAGACTTGAACTGGAAATAACTCCCTTAATCAACGATCAGGAACTCAACCACAGATACCGTTACTGGGAGGGAGCGATAAGTGTTACAGGTAAAAAGTACGATCAGCCTATTAATGGACAGGGCTATGTTGAACTAACGGGCTATCAATAAATTGCTTATGAGAAAGGTTTCTAGATAACAGCAAGAGTAACTTGAATGTCTGCACATGGCTGGTAAGCGCCTATTCAAGTCTAACAATTAAAGTCAGCAGCCGACTGAAGTTGAATAGTCACTATCGACCCACTGCAGACATTCAACATATATTGAGGAATTGTGATGAGACTAATTATTAATCCTTAAAATGTTGGATTGTTAGACGTGACCCCAATCTTTCAGTTCTTCCGGAACACGCACAAGTTTGTATGTGCTTCAAAACCTAATAAAGTAAAAATTCAGAGTGATTCATCCTATTTTGCTCAAAAGTGTGGAATGGGTGGATTTAGTCTCATCTTACTTTCAGGCAGTTGATAGACTGTTGGTTGTCGAAAATCAAATAATATATTGACTTTGTGGCTTGGGATTCCTATTCTTCTTTCTGCAGTATTAGGCAGATAAAATAAGAATGTTTTAGGAGAAATATATATCGAATAAAGGCTGCCATGGAATAAAAGGGGCCGAAGTGAGCCTGTCCTGGTTTTCCGGACGATTTAATTAAGAACCATGGCGTTCCTACAGTTTGTAAGCACCAGCCATACGATAGGTTAAGTTCTAGACTGTCCCGAATAGTGCACTAACTTTGATGCTATTTTGACGGCGAACTAGAGATTAATATATGTTCGCTCATCAATACGCGTTCACCATCATAGGAGTTTTGTCTTGACAGCTAAAAGAGATTTCCTCAAAAAAACGGCTGGCGTCACTGTTGCGCCACAAAGTTATGGGGCGCGTTCGCAGCCCACAAAAATACCCTTCAAACGAATAGCTGTTGAAGAGGCTTATGTCACGCAGGCAATTGCGGATGAGTGGAAAAAAATTATTGCAGCTGGATCACCTGAAGAGCCTGGCTTTCGCAAAATGGGTGAAACAATTCTCGCCGACAGTCCGGGAACGCGCATAATTCATCAGCGTCTGGTAAATCTGGATGCCGGGCGAATCGCTGAAATGGACGCCAACAATATCGATATGCAGTTGGTATCTATTACCTCTCCCGGGGTTCAGGTTTTTCAACCAGATCTCGCAACCGAGCTCGCTCGGGATGCGAACGACCATTTGTCGGCAGCGGTCAAAAGATATCCAGATCGTTTCGCCGGTTTGGCGGCTCTTGCACCGCAAATGCCAGAGCAAGCCGCGCTGGAACTTGAACGCAGTATGAAATCACTCGGTATGAAGGGTGCGTTGATAAATTCACATACCTTTGGTGAATATCTGGATGAAGTAAAGTACCGGCCGATTCTTGAAGCCGCCAATGCGTTAAAAGCGCCAATCTATTTACATCCTCGTACGCCATCTCCGGGGATGATCGAGCCTTATCTGGATTATGGGCTGTATTTTGCGGGTTGGGGTTTTGCTGCCGAGACTGGAGTACATGCCATGCGCTTGATTATGAGCGGTGTCTTCGATCAATTCCCAGACTTGAAGATCGCTATCGGCCACATGGGCGAGGGCATTCCATTTTACTTACAGCGTATCGACAACCGCTATCTATTGCAGGTCAAGATTGGAGCCCTAAAAGCGTTAAAAAGACTTCCGAGCGAATACTTTAAAGATCACTTCGTTATCACCACTTCCGGCGTCGTACAGGAATCTTCGCTGCAATTATCTTTGCAAGAACTGGGTGTCGATGGCGTTTTATTTGCAGCAGACTATCCTTATGAAAACATGGCAGAGCAAGTGGCGTTTATGGATTCGGCGATGATGAGTGATGCAGATAGGCACAAGGTTTATCACGGCAATGCCGAGAGAATATTCAACCTCAGCTGATCGGCAAGAAAGGGGAGTAGAAAGGGGGGCGCATTTATTTTCAGGGAGAGCACTCGGAGTCAGGTCTTTGATTTATGATTCTTGACAATACCACTGACTGTAGAATAGTGAAGTTTAAAATAATCACCAACCTCTTTTAAGCTATACCCACCACTCTCATAAGCCGAAATGATCGCGTCATTCCGTTTTTTGTACTTCTTTGCATAATAAGACAACTCTTTTGGC
>Ga0208648_1001791_pt1 | contig 16247 bp, 15 predicted proteins | sample AntAceMetag02UKL_FD_184772 | JGI IMG/M metagenome (GOLD analysis project Ga0208648, IMG submission 184772) | Saline lake microbial communities from Ace Lake, Antarctica - Antarctic Ace Lake Metagenome 02UKL (SPAdes) (version 2) | ecosystem: Environmental > Aquatic > Non-marine Saline and...
GAGGAGAAAAGAATGGGTGGAAAAGGTGTTATGCGGTTATTAGAAACTTGTGTGGTAACTGAGATGAAAGAGAAAAATGCTGAGATCTGTTCCCTAGAAGTTTTTCAATTAGAAGAAGAAAATTTTCGGATTGATTCTTCAGGATGGAAGCGTATTCATAACAAGCAGAATATTGTTTATCTTGAAAACCCAGAAGGGGATATCTGGGAGTACGTCGGTGGCGTTAAAAAAGAGTTAATTGGTCAGCAGTTATTCAGTTGGTCGGCCGCTATGAGAGAGACCGAGAAAGTTGGTAGAAAGATACCAACCAATGATCAATTCAACTTATTTAAGAGAGAGGATTTTGGGGGAAAGATTCTCTATACCGGTTGTCACAGTCTTAATGACGTTGGTGATTTTTGTAGTTTTGGTACCTACACGTATTTTTGGTCGTCTTCTGTGTCTGACCTTACTGCTTGGAGTTGTCATTTGTATTCTGATTATCCGACTGTTCTTCACGATCTAAATAATCAGGTACACGGCTTTTCAGTTCGTTGTCTGGTCTGAAGGACTGACATTCAATTCTTTGACTATTTAACTTTTTGATTTTTTATTAAAAGGTGGGGTGGATTTTGTGCTTGCTTTTGGCAAGTGTAAAATCCACCTTTTTTTATTTTATTTTTCTAAAAGATTGTGGTTATTTTAATTAAGAGGTACGACCTAAGAAATGGTAGTGTTAAATTTAGTGGTTAAAGGTTGGACTCTCTTTGAGTTTTAGGGGTCGCACATCCCTTCCGTTACTTCGCTTCTTCTCGGGGAACGACCCCTTTAACTCAGAGATTGAATCTCTAAAATTTTTTTATCTTTTGATTTTTAGAGATAATTTTTATATATATTAAATCTTTTATGAAATAAAAGAGCAAAATCTTTGGTTTTATGTTTAATAGGGTTGACTATTTGCGGGGATTTGCTAATATATGGGAAGTATAGTTTTGTTATTAAACGGTGTTTTTAACACCGATTAGAATTATTAATTATTAATTAAAATAATATTATTATGGCGGAAGAATATAAGAGAGAAAAACCTCACGTTAATGTGGGAACTATCGGTCACGTTGACCATGGTAAGACAACTTTAACAGCAGCTATTTTGCATGCTTTGAATTTGGCTGGTCATACAGTTAAAATGAGAAACATCAGCGAAATTGATTGTGCTCCCGAAGAAAAAGAAAGAGGAATTACTATTGCTCTTTCTCATAATGAGTATGAGACAGAAAAGAGGCACTATGCTCATATTGATGCTCCTGGTCATGCTGATTATATTAAGAACATGATTACTGGTGCTGCTCAAATGGATGGAGCTGTTCTAGTTGTTGCTGCTACAGATGGTGTAATGCCACAAACCAGAGAACATATTCTTCTAGCCGGACAAGTGGGTGTACCTAAGATTATTGTATTTTTGAACAAATGTGATATGGTTGATGATCCTGAAATGATTGACTTGGTTGAAGAGGAAGTAAGAGAGTTGTTAACTAAATATGATTTTGATGGTGAAAAAGCACCTGTTATCAGAGGTTCTGCTCTAAAAGCTCTTGAAGCAACTACTGTTGATGATCCTGAAATTAAAAATATTCTTGAATTAACTGATGCTCTAGATTCTTATATTTCAGAGCCAGTGAGAGATACAGATAAACCATTTTTAATGCCGATTGAAGACATCTTCTCAATTGAAGGTCGTGGAACAGTGGTTACAGGTAAGATTGAAAGGGGAAAAGTAAAAGTTGGAGAGGAAGTAGAAATTGTTGGAATTAAAGATACAACTAAAACAACAGTAACTGGAATTGAGATGTTCAATAAGTCATTACCAGAAGGTATGGCTGGAGACAATGCAGGTGTTTTGGTTCGAGGTATTAAAAAGGAAGATATTCACAGAGGTCAAGTTTTGGCTAAACCAGGTACATTGATTCCTCATACAGAATTTGAAGCAGAAGTTTATATTCTAAAAAAAGAAGAGGGTGGAAGACATACTCCATTTTTCTCAGGTTATAAACCACAGTTTTACATTCGAACAACTGATGTGACTGGAGAAGTAACTTTGGCTGACGGAGTTGAGATGGTTATGCCAGGGGATACGGCTACTTTCAAGATTAAATTACAATCACCGATTGCTTTAGAGGAACAACAAAGGTTCGCAATTCGTGAAGGTGGTAAGACAGTGGGAGCAGGAGCTGTAACAAAAATTTCTTCTTAAGGTTATGCACCTTCGGGTGTAATTTAAGAAGATTCTGTTAAAAGACAGAAATAAAAAATAATATAATGACTGTAAAAAAAGATGAAGTTGCCTCATCGGCGACCAAAGAAAAAAAGAAAGTTGTTGCTGAAAAAGCAACAGAAAAAAAGGTAAAGACAAAAGCTACGGAGGATAAAGCTGTTGTTAGTAAGTTGCGAATCAAAGTCGTAGCTTATGAATACAAGATTCTAGATTCTTCTGTTAAACAGATAATGGATACTGCTTTTAGACTTGATGCTAATGTCCGTGGGCCAGTACCTTTGCCAACTTCCATTAAAAAGTATACAGTTAACCGATCAACGTTTATATTTAAGGATGCTAGGGAACAGTTTGAAATGAGAGTTCATAAAAGATTGATTGATATTCTTAGTCCGTCTAAGGAAATCATTGACGCTTTGACAAACTTGAATTTGCCAGCAGGAGTTGATATTGATGTTAAATTGATGTAAATGTTATGAGTAAATAAATTATAAAAAACCCTTAATAAGTTTCCTCCAAACAGAACACAATAATTTTTTCTCCTTGCAGGTCCGAAAAAATTTTGTTCATTCTCGCCCTTGCTCATGATTTTGAGAAAAGCTCAAAATTACTATCTTCGCTCGGGCTCCGAAAGTCTGTTTAACGGAACTTATTTCGGGTTTTTTATTAAAAGTTTTGTAAAAGAATGAAAATGAAATTTATTTTAGGAACAAAAGAAAAAATGACACAAGTCTTCGATAAAGAAGGTTTGGTTTACCCTGTAACTGTTATTCAAGCTGGTCCTGTGGTTGTTACTCAAATTAAGGATGAAGAGAAAGATGATTATTCAGCTGTGCAAGTAGCTTTTGGTGAGAAGAAAGAAAAGAATATTAACAAACCTTTGAAAGGACATTTTAAAGATTTAGGCAATTTTAGATATTCTAAAGAATTTCGTTTAGGAAAAGATGCTGGCGAATATAAGGTTGGAGATAAGATAGACTTATCTATCTTTGAAGTGGGTGATGAAGTAACAGTGTCTTCAATCAGTAAAGGTAAAGGTTTTCAAGGAGTTGTGAAAAGACATGGTTTCCATGGAGGAAGAAGAAGTCATGGACAGAAACATTCAGAAAGAGAACCAGGTTCTATTGGAGCAACTGGTCCACAAAGAGTTTTCAAAGGAACTAAAATGGGTGGCCGTATGGGTTCTGATAGAGTAACTATTAAAGGTTTAAAGATTGCACAAATTGATAAAGAGAGTAATCAAATTTTAGTTAAGGGCGCTATTGCCGGAAGAAAAGGAACTCTTGTTGAGATAGTTGGTTAAAATTGAATTAAAATTATCATGGAAACAAAAATTTACGATCAAAAAGGAAAAGAAGTAAAAAAGATAAAATTACCAGAAGAGGTGTTTGCTTTACCTTGGAAAGATGATTTGGTTCATCAAGTAGTTATTTCTATGGCTTCTAATAGAAGAGATAGTATTGCTCATACTAAAAATAGAGGTGATGTTAGAGGAGGAGGAAAGAAACCTTGGAGACAAAAAGGAACAGGTCGTGCGAGACATGGTTCTAATAGATCACCAATTTGGAGAGGTGGGGGTGTTACTTTTGGTCCTACTAACGAAAGGAATTGGTCAAAGAAAATCAATAGGAAGATGAAAATTAAGGCTTTATTTACGGTTCTTTCTCAAAAGATGAAAGATGGTGAAATTCTTTTTGTCGATAATCTTATATTTGATGCTCCTAAAACAAAGGAAGCAAAATCTATTTTGACTAACTTGAGTGGAATAAAAGATTTTGAAGGTATTTTAAATAAAAAGAATAATTCAGTTTGTTTATCTTTGGGTGAAAGAGATGAAAATGTAGAAAAAAGTTTTTCTAATTTTTCTAGTTTGTTAGTGAGTGAATTAAGGAATATAAATCCATTAGATATTTTAAATTATAAATATCTAATAATCACAAAACCAGAAGAAAGCATTGAATTTTTGGTTAAAAAACTAGAAAGTTCAGATAAATCTGCTGGAAAAGAAGAAAAATAATCATGACTGAGAAAAAAGAAACAAAAAAAGGGAACAACAAAATCATTAATTTGGACAGTATTTTAGTTAGGCCTCATGTAACAGAAAAGGCTACTGTTTCTTCAGAAAATAATGTTTATGTTTTTGAAGTGACTAGAGATGCTAATAAATTTCAGATTAAAGAAGCTATTGAATTTTTATATAAAGTTACACCGATTAAAATAAGAGTGGTGACTATTCCATCTAAGGATATAATCTACCGTGGTAAGAAAGGAGTAAAATCAGGAGGTAAGAAAGCATATATTACTCTAAAGGAGGGTGATAAAATAAGTATTGTTTAATTATAGTATTATGAATGAAGATGTAAAAAAGTGTGAAGCATGTGGTGGTCCGGTAGAAGGAGAAAAATATTGTTCACATTGTTTGGATGAGAATGGAAATTTAAAATCCTATGAAGATGTTTTAAATGATGGTATTGAATGGGCTATGTCAGATGAGGGAGAAAAAATATTAGGTAGAAAATTTGAAGATAAAGATGAGACCAAGAAAATGATAGAGGAACATATGAAAACTCTACCAGCTTGGAAGGAATAATTTAACAAGTAATTAAAGTTCGCAATAGCTGAAAATTATTGCTAAGTAATATGAAAAGATATAAACCAACTACACAATCTAGACGACATATGACAGGTATTAATTACCGAGATTTTTTGACTACCGATAAACCTCATAAAGCATTAACAGTTGGAAAAGCTAGAAGAGCTGGTAGGAATGCATTTGGTAGAATTACCACTCGTCATCAAGGAGGAGGTCATAAGAGGAAGTATCGTTTAATTGATTTTAAATATAATAAAAAGGACATTCCTGCTAAAGTAGAAACTATTGAGTACGATCCTTACAGATCAGGCTTTATTGCTTTGGTTTGTTATAACGATGGTGAGAGAAGATATGTTCTTGTTCCTAAAGCAATGAAAGTTGGTGATACCTTTGTTGTCTCAGAAAAAGCAGAATTAACTGCTGGAAATAGATTACCTCTTACTAAGATTCCTGTAGGTACCTTTGTATATAATGTAGAGTTAAAACCAGAAAGTGGTTCTAAAATAGCTCGTTCTGCTGGAAATTATGTAGAGGTAGTTGCTCAGGATGCTGGAATGGTTCACTTAAAGATGCCTTCTTCAGAAGTGAGAAAAGTTTCAGGTAAGTGCTGGGCTTCTATTGGTGAAGTTTCAAATGACGAACATAAATTGGTGACTATTGGGAAAGCTGGTAGAAATCGTTGGTTGGGTAAAAGACCAACTGTTCGTGGAAGTGCTATGAATGCTGTAGACCATCCTTACGGTGGTGGTGAAGGAAAAGCTGGACGAGGTTTGCGAAGGGCTAAAACTAAGTGGGGTAAACCGTGTGGTAAAGGTCAGAAGACTAGAAAACCAAAGAAGTATTCAAACTTTATGATTGTGAGGAGAAGGAAAGTTGGGAAAAGGAAATAAAAGAAAGGAAGTGGGACGGCGAAGCCGTCCCACTTTTTTATAAAATGGTCAAAAGAGGTTAATTACATTAAAACACTGAGTGTTTTAATGTAATTATTGAAATTTTAAGGGTTTAGATTGACGGTTTGGTTAGATTGATGTATAGTCAAAGTTAGATAGTTTGGGTTTTTAACCTTTTGTAAATTTCATATAAACTGACAAAAAAGGAGAGTAACAATGAGTGACAAGGAAATTGAGAGACTTTTGGAAGAAGTTTCTGGCAAGTTGTCAGAAGTAAAAAAGATGATTATAAAAGAGAATAAAGTTGTTCATCTTCGACAGATAATATTTGGATTAGAGGATGAAAATTTTCGAATTGATTCTTCTGATTGGAAGGAGACAACTAATGAACAAGGTATTGTTTTTCTCGAGAACCTTGAAGGAGATGTTTTTGAATATATTGGCGGGGTTGGAAGAGGATTGATTGGTGAACAACTGTTCACTTGGGAAGCCGCCATGAGAGAAACAGAAAAAGCTGGCAAGAGAATGCCGACTAATAATGATTTTGATCGGTTAAAAGAAAAAGATTTTGGCGAAATCGTTTACGTCGGTAGCCGTTATACGGATGGTAGTTTTAATCATTTGGGTATGCATACGAACTTTTGGTCTTCTTCCACAGTTGGATCTAATGCTTGGAGTTGCAATTTGTACTCCAGCCATCCGACTGTCCGACGTTTCGCCCTTAATCCGGCCTATGGTTTTTCGGTTCGTTGTTTGAAGAGTCAGTAATTTGGCTCTCTAGTTTTTTGATTTTTTTTGTTTAAAGTGTGGAGGTGGATTTTGCAAAGCAAAATCCACCTTTTTTTTGTAAAAATTTCCAAGATAACGTAATTATTGAAATTTAAGAGTTTAGATTGACGGTTTAGTTAGATTGATGTATAGTCAAAGTTAGACAGTTTTGGTTTTTAACCTTTTGTAAATTTCATATAAACTGATATAAAAAAGGGAGGGGTAAAATGGACAAACAAACATTTGAGCATTTTCAGGATCGTATAAATAAAATCTTGGCAGAAATGAAACAACTTGTGGTGGAACCACTAAAGGACAAAAACTCTCGGGTTGATTCTTCTGATTGGGTAAAGAGTGTAAATGAACAAGGTATTATTTGTTTCGAAAATACACTGCTTGAATTGGAGGATGAGAACTTTCGGGTTGATTCTTCTGATTGGAAATTGGTAGTTAATGCACAAGATATTGTTCTTATTGAGAACCTAAAGGGAGATATCTGGGAATATGTTAACGGTGTTTCCAAAAAATTAATCGGTCAACAGCTGTTTACTTGGTCTGCTGCTATGCGGGAGACAAAGAAAGTTGGTAAGAGAATGCCAACTGACAAGGAGTTTGATCGATTTAAAAAAGAAGATTTTGGTGAAATTGTTTACGCTGGTTTTCGCCATGATGATACTAGTTTCCAAGATATTACCTTGTATATGAATCTTTGGTCATCTTCACCATCTTTTCTATCTGACACCGATGCTTGGAGATACTATTTATCTTCTGGTTGTTCATTTGTTTTTAATTGTCCGGTTAGTCAGACTTACGGCTTTTCAGTTCGTTGTTTAAAGAGTCAATAATTTGGCTCTCTAGTTTTTTGATTTTTTTGTTTAAAGTGTGGAGGTGGATTTTGCGAAGCAAAATCCACTTCTTTTTTTTGTGTTATTATGTTGATATGCCAGAGTTACCAGAAGTACAGACAATTGTAGATGATTTGGAAGAAAAGGTGGTTGGTTTAACTATTGTGGATGTTTGGAGTGATTATAAAAAAGCTGTCAGACCAAATTTTAGTGTTTTTAAAAAAGGTATAGTGGGGAAAAAAGTTGTTGGAACTGACAGGAAAGGGAAACATTTGGTTATTAATTTAAGTAATGGTTATTCTATCGTTATACATTTAAAAATGATCGGTCATTTGTTATTTAAATCTAAGATTAACAGTGTTATAAGTACTGGAAATTTTAAGGAGAAGGTTAACGGGTATATTCATCACATCATTTATTTTAAAAATGGTGATAGGTTAGCGATGTCGGATATGAGAAAGTTTGCTTGGTTGGCTTTGGTAAAAACGAGAGAAGTTGAAAAAATGAAGGAAATTGCTATGTTGGGAATTGATGCTTTAAGTGTGGATTTAAGTCTGAAGAGGTTTGAAGTTCTGTTAGAGAAAAAGCAGAAAAGTAAAATTGGGACGGTGATTTTAGATCAAAAATGGATAGCAGGGGTAGGGAATATTTATAGAAGTGAAATTTTATTTGAAGCGGGGATTGCGCCAGAGCGATTAATAAAGAGTTTAAAACGAGAAGAGCGAAAAAAATTTTATCAAGCTATGCGGAAGATTTTGAAAAAGTCCGTGAAGATGAGGGGGACTTCCACTGTTGATTACAGAGATACTTCTGGAAAGAAAGGTAAATTTCAGAATTTTCTAAAAGTATATGGAAAAGAAGGTAAGAAATGTACAAGATGTGGTGGTCAGATTGAAAGATTGAAGTTAAGCCAAAGATCTGTGTTTTGGTGTAGAAAGTGTCAATATTAATAGTTAATAAAATTTCATGGAAATAAAAAATAAAGAATTACATCGGATTACTTCTACAGCAATTATTTATAAAGAAAAAGATGGTGTTTTTAAATATTTGATTACTCAGAGGAGTTTGGAAAAGAAAGCTTTTCCTGGGAAATGGACGGTGCCTGGAGGGGGATTGGAAACTGATGATTATACTAATACTCCAGCTGATGTGAACGGCCAGTGGTATAACGCTATTGAGAGTTCTTTAAGAAGGGAAGTTAAAGAAGAAGTTAATTTAGTGGTGGGAAAAATGAAATTTTTATTAGATATTACTTTTATTATTCCTGGTGGGACTCCTGCTATTATCTTAAGTTATTATGGACCCTACGAATCTGGTAAAGTGAAATTAGATGATGATACTGATAAATTTGCTTGGGTAACTGTGGAAGAAGCTAAAGATTATGATTTAATTGACGGGATTTTAGGTGAGGTTAAAGAAGTAGAAAGTATTTTGAAAGAAAAATGCTAATTTATAAATATTTGTGGTTTTTTTAAAAATGTGATTTACTCTATCTGGAATAGATGTTCTTAATATAAAAAATATTGAAAAAAAGGAGGAACGACGATGGAAGAAAAAAAGCTTTATCCAGTTAAGGTTCAGGTAGTAATAAATTATGAAGATGAGGGTGGAATTTCTTTTGATTCAGATCTTCATTTTCTAGTAACAGATTGGGAAGATGAAAAGAAAGGTTCTATGATGTTTTTGTTGGGGAAGGTTCTCTCCTTAATAAAGATTCCCTTTCCTATGGAGGTTATTTTAGGAGGGGTGAAGAATCAGAATTTAAGAGTTACTATCAGGGCAATCGGAGGCTGTGTTTTACCAAAAAAAGAAGAAATTCATATTGATCTTTTTGATAGTTCTCAAAATTGTTTTTTCAAAGCTAGTGGTAGCGAAATAGCTGTAGAATTTCTTTTTCATTTAAAAAACGCTTGTAGAGGGAATCATCTTTATTTTCTCAGTAAAGGAGAACTTTTAAATTTACGTGCTGATGAATGTTTCGATAAATCCAAAGCTCTTAAAAGTATGATGGAGAAAATGGATTAAATGAAGTTTTTTCTTACCTTTTTATGTAGGGTTTGAAATATAGGGTTAAAGGGTTTTAGCGTAAGCTAAAACCCTTGTTTTATTTTATAAGGTTTAATGTTCAAATTATGCTGGTTTTTGGCTATTATTTGTTTGTTAATAAGGGGATTTTGATACCATCAAAATCCCCTGTTTTTCTACCTATTTTTAGTTGCAAAATCTTTATTTTTCTATATACTACTAGTCACTGTATGTTAGAGAAAAATCAACTTAAAAGACGGTAATAATAAATCTTGTTGGTTTGTTTTTGCCGCTTCGTAAGCGGTTTTTTTAATTCAGGACGATTGATTCATTGAAAATTGAATAGCAGGTAAATAACTTTAAATTTTAAAATTTATTTTTTAATTTAAAGTAAGCATTTTTGAACTATAAAACATAAAATCATTTTGTAGTTCAATAACAAGATTGCGGTTTTTAAATTTCCTAACAAGAAATTTAAGGGCGTATGGTGGATGCCTTGACTCTAAAAGGCGATGAAGGACGTGGCATGTCTGCGATAAGCTTCGGTGAGGTGACTAGCTACCTTTGACCCGGAGATCTCCGAATGGGGAAACCCAATAGAATAGATTTCTATTATCTGATGCTCGACATCAGAAGCGTACCTGGGGAAGTGAAACATCTCAGTACCCAGAGGAAAAGAAAACAATAGTTATTTTCTTAGTAGCGGCGAGCGAAAAGGAAAGAGCCCAAACCGAATTCTATTTATAGAATTCGGGGTTGTAGGATAACAGAATTTATTACTTCGGTAATATGAGAAGTTACAAAGTATTTTGTTAGTTGAATTTGCTGGGAAGCAAAGCGTTAGAGGGTAATAGCCCCGTAAACGAAAACATCATATCTTCTTTTTGTTACTCCTGAGTAGTCCAAGACATGAATAGCTTGGATGAATCTGCCGGAACTAACCGGTAAGGCTAAATACTTTTAGAGATCGATAGTGAACAAGTACCGTGAGGGAAAGGTGAAAAGAACCCCGGAGAGGGGAGTGAAATAGACCTGAAACCATATGCTTACAAGGAGTTACGGCGGGCGCTTGCGTCCGTTGTAGCGTGCCTATTGAAGAATGAGCCAACGAGTCAAAATATGTAGTTCGTCGAAGAGGTAATCCCTCGAAGGCATAGCGAAAGCGAGTGTGAATAGCGCAAATTATAACTTCATGTTTTGGACCCGAAGCCAAGTGATCTTGCCATGAGCAGGGTGAAGGTAGTGGAAACACTACTGGAGGCCCGAACCGGTTGGCCGTTCAACACCATCGGATGACTTGTGGTAAGCAGTGAAAAGCTAATCGAACTTGGTAATAGCTGGTTCTCTCCGAAATAGCTTTAGGGTTAGCGTTTAGATTACCTACTGGGGGTAGAGCACTGGAAGGATTGAATAGGGGGAAACCTCGTCATTCCTATCAAACTCCGAATACCAGTAGTCAATTTCTAAGCAGTTAGACTGTGGGGGCTAAGCTCCACTGGTCAAAAGGGAAACAGCCCAGATCTACATCTAAGGTCCCTAAATTCATACTAAGTGCACTTAAGGAGGTGAAATTTCTCAGACAATGAGGAGGTTGGCTTAGAAGCAGCCATCCTTTAAAGATAGCGTAACAGCTCACTCATTCAGAGATTTTGCACCGCAAATTATCGGGGCTAAGTATGATACCGAAGATTAGGGTTCGTCTACTTTCGAGTAGATGAGCGGTAGGAGAGTATTCTATTCTGCGATGAAGCTAAAGACGTGAGTCATAGTGGAGCGTATAGAAGTAAAAATGTTGGCACAAGTAACCGCAATGCGGGTGAGATCCCCGCACGCCGAAAGACTAAGGTTTCCTTCGCAATGGTGATCAGCGAAGGGTTAGTCGGGCCTAAGGAGATGGCGAAAGCTGGATCCGATGGACACATGGTTAATATTCCATGACTTCTTTATTTTGCGATGGAGTGACGGAGGACACAAGTAGAAGCACATTATTGGATTTGTGTTGTTTATTTCAAGAAACGTATCTTAGGTAAATCCGGGATATGGTCTTCGGACAAGTTTCGAAAATAGACAAGACTCTTTCTTTCGGGAAAGGGGATTTTTGCGAAGAGCCTTCCAAGAAAACCTTCTAAGCATAAAAATAAAGGAACCGTACCCTAAACCGACACAGGTAGTCAGGTCGAGAAGACCAAGGCGAACGAGTGATTTTTCTCCAAGGAACTCGGCAAAAAAGCAACCGTAACTTCGGAATAAGGTTTGCCAAATTGTAGCTTGCTATAATTTGGCCGCAGCGAAAGTAGCCCTGCCAACTGTTTATCAAAAACACAGCTCCCTGCGAACTCGTAAGAGGATGTATAGGGGGTGACACCTGACCAATGCCAGAAGGTTAAATACGGGGGGTATATTAATTTATTAATATGCTGGACTGTATAAGCCCTGGTGAATGTCGGCCGTAACTATAACGGTCCTAAGGTAGCGAAATTCCTTGTCTGGTAAGTTCAGACGTGCACGAATGGTGTAATGAGTGGGGCACTGTCTCGGAGAATAGCTCGGTGAAAATGCAATACCGGTGAAGACGCCGGTTACCTGCAGCTAGACGAAAAGACCCCAGGAGCTTTACTATAGCTTGGTATTGGGTGTTCGTTTTAATTGCGTAGAATAGATGGGAGACTTTGATGGTATTCTTTTGGGAGTACCGGAGTCGTCAGTGAAATACCATTCTCTTGAAATGTGCATTCTAATCTTATCGGAAAAAACGGTAAGAGACAGTGCCTGGCAGGTAGTTTTAGTGGGGCGCTATCCTCCTAAAAAGTAACGGAGGAGTTTATTAAGGTCAGCTAAGCGCGAATGGAAACCGTGCTGATAGTGTAATGGCACAAGCTGGCTTAACTGCGAGAGGTACATCTCAAGCAGGTGCGAAAGCAGAACATAGTGAACCGAGGGCTCGAATTAGACACGGCCCGAGATTAACGGATAAAAGTTACCCTGGGGATAACAGGCTAATAACGCCTAAGCGTCCATAGCGACGGCGTTGTTTGGCACCTCGATGTCGGCTCAACTTATCCTGGAGGTGGAGAAGCTTCCAAGGGTTTGGCTGTTCGCCAATTAAAAAGTTACGCGAGCTGGGTTTAGACCGTTTAGAAGTTAAATAATTTTGACTTTTAAATAATCTAAGCTCTGTACATTGTTTATTTATCATAGTCTTTTCGTTGACAAAATATATTGAGATAGGAAAAAAGATCGATCTTACACGGCGGTCCCAAATTGTAAAAAGATTTGGGGAAAAATTCAACTTATATCGGTAAAACCTTAAATGGCAATACCGAGGGAACCTTCACAGGACCCGTAGAGACTATACGTTGGGCTTTAACGTTACGTTAGAGAAGATTTAGTCCATGCAATTGGAAACAATTGATTATCATGCGTGAGACAGGTTGGTCTCCTATCTGCTGCAGGCGTAGAAATTTGAGAAGATTTGCTCCTAGTACGAGAGGACCGGAGTGAACTGACCTCTGGTGTATCAGCTGTCCTGCCAAGGGCATCGCTGAGTAGCTATGTTGGGAATGGATAACCTCTGAAAGCATCTAAGAGGGAAGCCAACTTCAAGATTAGATTTCGTTTGAAACCCCTAAGAGATGATTAGGTGATAGGCTTTAGGTGTAAGTGTGGTAACACATTTAGCCGAGAAGTACTAATTCGTTGATTTTCTTGTTAGGAATTTTAAAGTTCGCAATCTTGTTTATTTTTACCTGTTATTTAATTCAAAATATTTTTTCAATATTTTGTTCTGGTGGTTTGGCAATGGGGTTATACCCGATCTCATTCCGAACTCGGAAGTCAAGCTCATTAGCGCTGATGATACTCATTTTTTGGGGAAAGTAAGTAGCCGCCAGAACAAAATATTGAAAAATTTTATAATTTTAAAAACAACCTTTGTTTATTAACAAGAGTTGTTTTTTTTGTTGCTTTTCTTTATTCTAAATTTTGCTATTATATAAACAAATGTCTTGGTCATCAAAGAGAAAATCTATTTATATCGGTTCATTAACTTTAATTGTTTTTGTTATTTTAATTATTATAGTTATTTTTTATTTTTATGAAAAACCTACTTGTTTTGATGGTAAATTAAATCAAGAAGAAAATGGTATTGATTGTGGAGGTCCTTGTTTAACTGTTTGTGGTTTTGAAATAATTAATCCTATTGTTCATTGGGCCCGTGTATCAAGAATGACCGAAGATTCATATAGTGCGACAGCATTAATTGAAAATCCTAATGTTTCGGCAGAAGCTTATTCAGTTCCCTATATTTTTAAAATGTATGATGACGATGGTTTGTTAGTAACTGATTATATAGGAGCAGCTTTTATTCCGGCTAATAAGCAGTTTCCAATATTCAGTGGAGCTATTTATGTGGGTAATAGGATTCCTACAAAAACAGTTTTTGAATTTACAGCTGAACCTAATTGGTTAGAAACTGAACCAGGACCAGAAATTTTTATAGAAAGTATTCGTTTTTATGAAAAAAATGGTTTACCAAGGGTAACAGCTATTATAAATAATGAGTCTGTTAAAGATATTGAAAATGTTGAAGTTGTTGTTCTTCTTTTAGATATTAATGATAATTTAATAAATAGTTCTAAAACTTTTTTAGATGTAATCAGAAAGGATTCGTTTGAAAACGTTGTGTTTACTTGGCCTGATGCTTTTGATAGAGAGGTTATTAAAGTGGATATTTTCCCTGTTTCAAAATTAAGGTGATATGTCTTTTAATATAAAGGGAGCTTTTGCTAATTTGTGGTCAAGGTCAAAAATAGACTGGATTCTTTTTGCTTCTGTTCTTCCTTTGGTGTTTGCTGGTTTGATAACCATGAACTCTTTTGTTAGTCAGAACTATTTTTTTCAGAAACAATTAATATGGTTGCTTGTCTCTGTTTTAACTTTTTTTGTTCTAAGTTTTTTTGATTTTCGTTTTTTTAGAAAAACAGGTGTTTTACTTTCTTTTTTTGCTATTTCTGTTCTTTTACTGACTTTTCTTTTTGTGACAAGTAGTATTAAAGGAGCTCAGAGTTGGTTTGATTTAGGTGTATTTGCTTTTCAGCCAGCTGATCTTGTTAAGTTAGTTTTAATTTTACTCTTATCTAAATATTTTTCTAAAAGACATATTGAGATTGCTAATATTCGTCACATTTTAGTTTCTGGTTTTTATGCTTTTGTTTTTTTTGTTTTAGTTTTATTACAACCTGATTTTGGTTCGGCTATTATAATTTTTTTGATTTGGTTTGGTATGGTGTTTGTTTCAGGTATTTCAAAAAAACATCTTCTAGCTGTTTTTCTAGTAGGAGCTGTTGCTTTTGTAGGTCTTTGGTTCTATGTTTTTGGTGATTATCAAAAACAAAGAATCATAACATTTATTCATCCTATGGCTGATATTCAAGGAGCTGGTTATAATGCTTATCAGTCAACTATTGCGGTTGGATCTGGGCAACTTTTAGGGAAAGGCGTTGGTTTTGGGACTCAATCAAGATTACAGTTTTTACCAGAGTATGAAACTGATTTTATTTTTTCGGCTTTCGCTGAAGAATGGGGTTTTGTTGGTATTGTTTTTTTGTTTATATTTTTTGGTATAGTTATTTGGAGAATTTTAATTAACGCAGCTAAAGGGGCTTCAAATTTTGAAGTTCTGTTTGGTCTTGGTTTAGCGATTATGTTTATTAGTCATTTTGTTATTCATGTTGGTATGAATATTGGTCTGCTTCCTGTCACAGGAATCACAATTCCCTTTATGAGCTATGGAGGGTCTCATTTATTGGTAGAATTTATTGGCTTGGGTATTTTAATGGGTATGAGAAGATATTCTCGAGTTGTTCATCGAGATGATATGCATAATGAGTTTTTGGGAATAGACTAGTATAGAGATTTAGTTTTTAGAAAAAAATTTAAAAGGGTGGATTTTGCTTCGCAAAATCCACCCTTTTTAAAAACTCTAATTACTCCAATTCATACAATTCCCTAGTTTTTTTAAGTATTTCTCCAAAAGAAAAATCTTTAATTATTTTATTGTTTAGAGCTTGGCCGTAAGTTTTTTGAAGTTTTTCGTTTTCGATTAAGGTTTCCAGACCCTTTGCTATTTTTTTACTATCTTTGCTCTCAATTAATATCCCAGTCTTATTATTTTCAATAATTTCAGGAATACCTCCTACTTTAGTTGAAATAACTGGTAACTCAGCTAAACCAGCTTCAAGTAAAACGAAAGGAAAACCTTCTTTGACTGAAGAGAGTAAAAATATATCAAAGGCTTTTAGATAACGAGAAGCCTCTGATACTTGACCGACTAGGAAAATTTTATTTTCTAGCCCTTGTTGTTTAATATATTTTTCTAGTGTTGGTCTTTCTTCTCCTTCTCCAATTATTATAAATTTTATATCTTTGATTTTTTTACTTATTTCAGCAATAGCTTTTATGGCGTATTTTAAACCTTTGTTTTTGTGTAATTCAGAAATTGTTCCAACAACTTTGTCTTGGTCTGTAATTATAGTATTAAAATAATTTCTAGCTGATGTTTTGTCTAAGAAATTTATTGGTTTTATTCCGTTATGAATCAACTCTAATTTATCTTTTGTTACAAATGGCCAATGTATAACTTGATCATATTCTTTTTGAGAAAGGACAATTGTTTTGTGGTTTAGAAGGATAGTTTTCCAACTTAATATTTTAATAAGTAGTTTTTGCCAAAATACTCTGTCTTCATTAAAGGCCCAACCATGGGCTGTAAAAATAATCTTTTCTACACCTACCAATCTACCGATAAAAGCACCCAGACCACCAATTTTTGTACTATTTAAATGTATTATATCTGGTTTCTCACTTTTAAGTATTTTGAA
>Ga0208648_1001794_pt1 | contig 16233 bp, 10 predicted proteins | sample AntAceMetag02UKL_FD_184772 | JGI IMG/M metagenome (GOLD analysis project Ga0208648, IMG submission 184772) | Saline lake microbial communities from Ace Lake, Antarctica - Antarctic Ace Lake Metagenome 02UKL (SPAdes) (version 2) | ecosystem: Environmental > Aquatic > Non-marine Saline and...
TAGTTTTACCGATAAAAGAAAGCTTTTCCTTTTCGTATTACTATAAGCGGACGGAGGACACCCCCGTACCCACGTTTTATTTTTTATTTTCTCTAACTTTGAACATACAAGGCAGGAATACATAAAAAGTTATGAATTTTAAATTAATAGTGGTTTTTTCTTCATTCAAAACTCAAAACTCAAAACTATTCTTAAACCTGACGCAGAAATTGGGCAAAAGGGGGTGTTTTGCAAAGGTCTCGCAATCTAAACCCTAACCCATATATACATAAAGCAAACCTTTTCTTGCATTAGCGTGTTGTATCCTGATTTGAACGAGGTCTTTGGGTCTTAATTCTATGCCACTTGATACCGGCAGCTCACATTCTATCACATATTCTTTAATAAGCACCTGATAGGTGTTTCTCTTTTTAAATAATACAATTGCTTCTTCCTTCTGGTTGATCCTTGTTTCAAGATACTTGAGAAGCCAGTATCTACGGCGATTGTTTTGAACCTTTAGCACATCAATGACCGGCTGTTCAACGAGTTGAATTATTTGTTGTATTTGTTCTGCGTCATACGGTTCTTCAAGGCCGAGAATCGCCCGGACCTGTCGCTGAGTCGCAAGGTCATAATATCTGCGGATAGGTGAGGTGGCCGTTACATAAGCCTCCAGACCCAATCCTGAATGATGTTTAGGCTCAGATTTTAATGTATAGCGGCTTAGGAGTTTGCGCTGCATCCAGTTTTGAAACAGAGTGCCTGTATTTTTCTTATATAATCGCTCTCTGGGCTCTGGCTGGGTTCTGAAAATTGCCGGAACACCGTTTTTTGCCAGAAAACGAGCCATCAGCCAGTTGGCCATTATCATTATTTCCGCAACCAGCATTCTTCCCGGGCTTTCCCTTTGTATTTTGCTTATCGTCAGTTCTGAGGCCTCATTCATCCTGATATTTATTTCCGGCAGGTTTATTTGAACTGCTCCACTGTCAAGTCTGAATTCGCGAAAATGTTTTGCTATATCATACAGGATTCCTATTTCCCTGTCATGATCTGCAACCATGTTAACATCATAGTATGTAAGCTGCTGTTTTACCCTTACAAGGCTTGGAACGATTTCAAAATCAATTATTTCGGCGAATTTATTTAATTTCACCATAATGCTTATGGCTGGACGCAATTCACCGAGTTTCAGGCTGCATAAATCGTCGGCAAGGCATTCCGGCAGCATCGGTACCTTTTGATCAAGCATATAAATAGAGCTTCCGCGAGCAATGGCTTCCTGATCAATGGCATCTTGTTTTTTAATAAAATGTCCTACATCGGCGATGTGAATGCCAAGGTGATAATAGTCTTTTGTCTCTTCTATGCTTAAAGCATCATCAAAATCGAGAGTTGCCTGACCGTCTATGGTAATAACCGGAAGGCCTGTAAAATCTTTACGGCCATTATAAGTATGGATTTCATGGCGCGAATCAATAAGACTTTTTACATAATTTGTGATTTTATCGGGAAAGGATACTGGAATATTATATTTATAAATATCAGTGTTTTTATCTGCATCCCATACCCCAAGTTTCAAAAGGAGCTGAAAAATTTCTGCGCTGGCTATACCAGCCTTTTCAAGCATTGCCTTGCCAAGAGTGTATTGCCTGCTTTCCTTTTCAAGTATATATATTGATTTGAGTATTTCTATATATTCCTTTTGTTCCGGTGAAAAAGGTTCAGGCTTAAAAGAATTTTTTGCCTGAAAAATACTTTTAAGCCATGCTCCCCCATTTTTTATGATTTGAGTCTTGAGGTCAGCCTCTTCCTGTTGGGCTGCGAGCTGTGCAAGTTTTTTTTCTGAACTAGGGAAAAAACGATTATGGTCAAACTTAAAATAAAGCCTGTTTTGAAAAAATGCTCTCACAACCGCTGCCTTATGGTCTTCTGTGGGATTATCCGGAAAACATAATTCTGTAATTGTCGCAAGATCTACCCATTTTTGTTCTGTATTCAAAATTTCCCACAATTCCTTAATATTAACCTGGGTTGCTAAATCATTGCGTCTGGCTGAAGTCTTTTTTAAGGTTTCGACAAGTGTATATCTGCTCATCAAAGGACCTAAAGACACATCAGATATATGTGAAAGCCGGTCTGCAGACAGTTTGACTTCACGGTCGTTTTCATTGAGAAGTCTCAGTTTTTTATTACTAACCGAACGTACAACAGCACATATTATTCTCTGTCGATCAATATATTCAACAACATTTCCATTTTCTATCATATAAAATCATAACAACCAGCCCTGTTAAAGTCAACGAGCCGATTTTAAAAAGACTTGTTTGACCAATGTATAATTTTTTAGTAAAAATTTTTGTAACTATTCAGCCACAGATTTACACAGACTTGTCCGCCTCAGGAGGATGACCGCAGATAGGTTTAAATACAGTAACTACTCAGGCACAGAGGGGCAAAGGCACAGTGGCACATAGATTTTTGCCAGACCTGCAAATCTCTATATGTTTTTATTGTGTCCTGAAAAACCTGGTCTTTTGGGCCAGGTCAGAGATAGATGGCTTTGCCCTGGAGTTTTGTGTTTAAAAAAGAAACGTTGAACACCCGTCCGCCTCGCAAGCGAGAGCGTTGCGGGCAGGTCGAACCCTGGTCGCCTCTGGCGCCGCCGAAGGCGACCAGGGTTCACTTTTTCATGCAAAACAAATCCCCTCTGGGGATAGCCAAAGCCTGATCCTCTGTGCCTGAATAGTTATATGATAACAAATAAAAAAATATCCGTGACAATCAGCGTAGATCGGTGGCCGAGTGATTACAAATTTTTTAAAGACAGGAGATAAATCAGTTGAACTCCATATACTTAATAAAACCTTATCTTGTAAAAAACCGCTACATGATTCTCGCCGGGCTGTTGTGTTTAATTGTTGTTGACATGCTGCAACTTTTTATTCCCCGTATAATAAAAAGGGTTATTGATGATCTTACGCTGTTTCAAATAAACCGGCAACAACTGCTGTCCTATGCCCTGTATATAGTTGGAATTGCCGTAATGATAGGAATTTTCAGATATGGATGGCGACGCTGCCTGATCGGCATGTCAAGAAAGGTTGAACAGGGTTTGAGAAACAGCCTGCTTGACCATATTCAGACCCTTTCGGCCTCATATTTCGATAAAGTAAAAACAGGGGAGCTAATGGCCCATGCCACCAACGATATTCAGCATGTAAGAATGGCTATCGGCATGGGTATGGTTGCGCTGACAGACGCAATAGTGCTGGGTTCCGCATCCGCATGTTTCATGTTCTATATTAATAAGCTGTTAACATTATATGTTTTAATCCCAATGCCGGTGATTGTATTTGGGACCCGTTTTTTCAGCAAAAAAATGCATCATCTGTATCAGGAGGTGCAGGGATCGTTTGCAGATCTTACAGAAGCTGTAAGGGAAAGGTTTGCAGGCATACGCATAATCAAGGCATATAACCTGGAAAAGCAGGAAGCATACAAGATAAATACAATATCAAAAAATTATATTAATAAAAATCTCAGGCTTGTAAAAACTACAGGGTTATTTTTCCCCATGCTGGTTTTCTTTTCCAATATAAGCCTTGCAATCGTTCTTTTCCTTGGAGGCAGAAAAACCATTACCCTTGCCATAACGCCGGGAGATTTTGTGGCTTTTATCAGCTATCTTGGTCTTCTTACATGGCCTATGATGGCAATGGGATGGGTTATAAATCTTATCCAGAGAGGAAGAGCCTCCTTAGACAGAATCAACAAGATTTTAAGCATGAAGCCGGATATTGATGACGCGATTGATGCTAAATCCATCAAACAGATTAAAAACAGCATTGTTTTTGAAAATGTCTCGTTTTCTCATGCAAACAACACTCCTTTGATTTTAAACAATATAAACATAAAACTGAAACAAGGCGATATCCTGGGTATAATAGGTCCTCAGGGCAGCGGTAAAACAACATTGTTAAACCTTATGCCAAGACTCTTTGACGTGTCATCGGGCCGGATTTTAATTGACGGAATAAATATATCCCATATATTGCTTCGCGATCTCAGAGCACTTGTTTCTTTTATGCCGCAAGAGCCCTTTTTGTTTGCAGGTTCAATTAAAGAAAACATATTGCTCGGAGCCACTGAAACAAAAGAGTCTCAACTGATATCGGCAGCAGAAAAAGCCGCTCTGTATGATACTGTAAGGCTTTTCCCCAAAGGCTTTGATACAATTGTCGGCGAAAAGGGAGTTATTCTGTCAGGCGGACAGAAGCAGCGCGTTTCCCTTGCGCGAACACTTATGCATGACAGACCCATTATGATGCTGGACGATCCTGTAAGCCAGGTAGATATGGAAACAGGAAACCTTATTATAAAAACCGTTAAAGCAATGGCCGGCAGAAAAACAGTTATCATTGTTTCTCACAGGCTTTCCGCGGTGCGTTTTGCTGATTTGATTATATCCCTGGACAGCGGCAGAATTGTAGAATCAGGCACTCATGAGCAGTTGATGAAAAACAACAGATACTATGCAAAAACATTTCGTCTTCAGGAAATCGAAGAGGAACTTAATGCGAACTGATTTTGGATATTTTGAAGAAAAACAGCTTGGCAAACCATATGACATGAAGATGCTGAAAAAGCTGTATCCTTTTACAAGGCCCTACAGGCGTCTTTTTTCAGGTTCGATCATGCTTGTAGTTTTAATTGCATTGCTTGATCTTTCTCTTCCATATGTCACCAAGATAGCGATAGATCAATACATAGTGCCTCAATCAGCATTACACAAGCCTGATTCCGCGAGATCAGAAATCAGGTATTTAAATATCGATGCCCCTGATCGAAAAACAAGAAAAATTATCAACAGATATCCGGACATTTTTCAAATTAAAGGCTCAAAAGCCACGATAGAGTTAAATAATCTGTCGAAACTGAGTAAAGAGGATCTTACAGAACTCCGCAAAAAAGATTTTACCGGGTTAAGCATTCTTGCGGGTGTCTTTCTCTGTATAATTGTTTTTAGCTTTGTCTTTAATTTTTTGCAGGTCATGCTCATGGAATATACCGGCCAGATGATAATGCATGATTTAAGAATGCGTCTGTTTAAACACATTCAGAGACTGTCAGTCTCATTTTTTACCAAAAATTCTGTTGGCCGTCTTGTTACAAGGACAACCAACGATATTCAGAACATGCATGATCTTTTCACCTCTGTTATATCATTTATTTTCAAGGATCTGTTCCTGCTTACAGGCATTACACTTGCGCTGCTTTGGATGAACTGGAAGCTGGCCCTTGTTTCATTTACTGTGCTTCCTTTTGTTGTTTTTGCTTCCATGTATTTTTCCGCAAAAGCAAGAGATGCTTTCAGAATCTTAAGAATCAAGATTGCGGAAATAAATACCAGATTTGCGGAAACCATACAGGGAATAAAAATCCTGCAGATTTTTCTGCATGAAAGAGAAAATTACCTGTCTTTTAAAAAGCTGAATCATCAGCATTACATGGCCAGCATGCAGCAGATTCATGTGTTCGCAGTTTTTATGCCGGTTATAGAACTTTTGGGTTCAATAGCTCTTGCAGTCGTTATTTACTATGGGGGCAGCAACATGCTTGAGGGGAAAATAAGCCTTGGGTCGCTTGTTGCATTTATATCATATTTAAAGATGTTTTTCAGGCCAATAAGGGACATTGCTGAAAAATACAATATAATGCAGAATGCCATGGCATCGGCTGAAAGAATATTTCTAATCTTAGATAACCAGGAAAGAATTCCACAGGCTGTTAATGATTCCGGAGATAAAACGCCTGTTTTAACAAAAATAAAAAACATGGTACTGGAGAATGTATCATTTGGTTATACTGAAGATAAAACAGTGTTAAAAAACATCTCTCTTGAAATCCGCGCAGGTGAAACAATAGCCATTGTAGGACGAACAGGCTCAGGCAAGACAAGCCTGATTAACCTTATGATCAGGTTTTACGATCCAGACTCTGGAAGAATAACAATAAATGGAACCAGCTTAAAAAATTTCAAGCTGTCTTCTTTGCGATCAAGAACAGCCATGATAATGCAGGATCCATTTTTGTTTTCAGGAACAATACTGGATAATATTCTTCAGGGACAAGCCAACATTCCCAAGCAAAGTATGGATTCTATCCTGGAACTATCAAACTGTAAAAAACTTATAGAAAAATTGCCGGATGGCCTTAATACCGTGCTTTACGAAGGGGGCACATCCCTGTCAAGCGGTGAACGGCAGTTGATATCAATGGCAAGGGCTTTTGCGCGTGATCCCGACCTTATAATACTTGACGAGGCGACATCATATGTTGATTCTGAGACAGAAGAAAAGGTCAGGCAGGCGCTTTACAGCCTGATTAAAAACAGGACATCTATTATTGTAGCTCATCGCCTGTCAACAGTTAGACATGCAGACAGAATAATAGTTCTAAACAAGGGAAAGATAATCGAAACAGGAACACATGACCAGTTAATGAAGAAAAAAGATTTTTATTTCAGGCTTAATCAGCTGCAGTCAAGTTCATGAATTTCAAACAACTAAAACATAACTCAACAAAATTAACTTGAAAATGTTACATGGAGCGTACTGCGATATTTTTACCACGAAGCACACGAAGTAATCGAAGATAAAGAAAAAATCCTTCGTGTTCTTCGTGGTTATCAATAATAAAATTATCTGAGTTAATGACATTGAAACATGATTTTTGATATATTGTCTGGTTCCCATGCTCCAGCGTGGGGACCCATATGGTAAATACCATTTTCCTTCATTCCGGCGAAAGCAGAATTCCAGACCTTTCAAAAATGAGTTTTACTTATTTTGTAACTATTCAGCCACAGATTTACACAGACCCGCCCGCCACTGCGAGGCACGAGCGGGCAGGTGACCGCAGATAGGTTTAAATACAGTAACTACTCAGGCACAGAGGGGCAAAGGCACAGTGGCACATAGATTTTTGCCAGACCTGCAAATCTCTATATGTTTTTATTGTGTCCTGAAAAACCTGGTCTTTTGGGCCAGGTCAGAGATAGATGGCTTTGCCCTGGAGTTTTGTGTTTAAAAAAGAAACGTCGAACACCCGTCCGCCTCGCAAGCGAGAGCGTTGCGGGCAGGCAACAAAAGAACGAAGAGCATTGAGTATGTCTCGCGATGGCGGGCAGGAGCGATATCCACATTCGATGTTTACCCGCCTTCGGCGGCGCCAGAGACGACCAGGGTTCATCTTTTTCATGCGAAGCAAATCCCCTCCGGGGATAGCCAAAGCCTGATCCTCTGGGCCAAGATTCTTTACTTTGCTTTGTGCCTCTGTGCCTGAATAGTTATATGATAACAAAAGAAAAAATATCCGTGATAATCAGCGTAGATCGGTAGCTGAATAATTACCTTGTTTTTTGAGAAAAATATTTACCTGCTATGCAGTAGGCAGATGCGTTGCCAAGGCATTGAATAAGCTCGGGCAGAGATATTCTCTGATTAAAGCCACCAAGATGAGGGCCGGTATTAATAGTAATATCTGCGGCATTTTTATTATAACCTTCTATCTCTTTTTTTGAAAAGCCCCTTTCAGATAAAAAAACTGTAAAATCTTCTTCAGTCATTTCCGCCTGATCTACTACCCTTAATACTTCTTCCATATAATTATCAATGCCCATTTCTTCAATCATGCGGGCAGTCAGCGCATCACAGTCAAATGGAATTTCTTCATTAAATTCTTTTTCTACAAAACCCAGATAGTACTGGGAAAAAATACCCTGTATCAGCTCCTTTAAAAAAGGTTTGTCAAAAAGATATCTCACATCCACAGGCTTTCCATCTTCGTCAAATCCAACCTTGTCAGCCTCAAAATTACGGAAATAGCTGGCAGTTACAATTACCATGCTCAATATATGGCTGCCTATGTGACTGTAAAGCTCTATGCTTGAACCCTGATATGAGACAAGATGTTCAAAATCTCTTATGCCGGACTTCCCAAAGTTGGGATGTTGACATGAATACAGCCATCTGTCCAACCTGCCGCCATGGCGCCATTCATAATAACCCCTGTCATTTCTTCTTTTGCGCTGAACACGATTATGAAAAAGAGGAATCGGAGCTAAATGAACTATGCCCATTGAGGTCAACCTTCCAAATAACCAGGCATTTCTGAGCAGCACCTCTCTGAACTGCTCCCTGTTAAGCTGACCGTCTTTTTTAGTTTCATTTGGATATATAAAATAATCCTTATGAGCTATATAACCTATGGCATAATTAGACCCTTTATTAATATTTGATGTTTCTGGAAGATCTACAGGCAGGCTTTTCAGCCTGAACACATAGCTTCCATTGATCTGAACAGGCTGAGGAATTTTAAATCTTACAGAAAAAGAATCGTAGCAGGAAGAAAGATAATTCATCCATTCCGCTTCTTTTTTTATAAGTTTCACAGCGTTTTCACTGCCGGCCAGTTTTATTACAAATATTTTCGAACTGTTATTAATTGATACTGCCAGACTTCTGCCAAGAATTTCAGGAGTAGTGCAGGCAGTGATATTGGCTTTTTTCAGTATATCATTCCAAGTCACAAATGGTATTTTTATGGACTGTTTTCCGGGTGTTTCAGGACCGCATATCGACAAGGGAAGAGAACCTATTGCTTCTGCAGCGGCTCTCTGCTGCATGTCCGAACCTTTATTAACAACCTTTTTCAGGGAAGAAATACTCTTTTTTGACAAATCCTTATCAGAAGAATAAACTAAAATAGCGGCAAGAGCAGCAGCAGCTTCTCTATACAGAAAAAAGGACTGGGTCTGTGAAGTATGCTTTGATTCTTCAAGCACGTTTTGCAGCGCTGAAATCGTAACCGGTCTCACGATTTCAGCATGTGCCTGAATAAGCAGGTGAAGATTCTGAACAAACATAAATGCAGCGCTGAAATCCAGATTGCCGTTTTTTATTATATTTTCAAGGCTGCGCAGCTCGTTTTCTATATTCCAGGTTTGCATTTAGTCTTTTCTTGAAAAACTGTTTTTCAGGGGGAAATATTTTTCAAGAATCTTTCTATGCCCGAACAAAAAAGATTCTTAAGTGTTTAATTTGCTTTATTAACATATTAATTGTCAAGTATTACCTTACAGGTTGTGTGCTGGACATTAAACCGCATAAAAAGATCAGGCTTTGCATCTCCAATACAAAAGTTGAAACTCAAACGATATTAAGCTATATTGCTCAAATTGATGAAATCGTAAAAAGTCTCGAAATCGTCATGCCGGACTTGATCCGGCATCCAGAACGTATTGAATTTACTGGATTCCGGCTTTCGCCGGAATGACAGTTAAGTGGGTTGTTCGACTTTTTACGAGGCCATCAAATTTGATAGCACTGTAAAAAACTTTTAGTGGATAAAACATGGCTACAGACTTAGATGTAAATAAAAACCTTAAATGTGTTTTTTGCGGCAGACCCGCGGAAATACAGGGCAGATGATCTAATGCCCGTGTAGTCTGCAGGTCATGCGGCATGGAAAGCAGGATAGACGAGTACAAAGACCAGATAGAGGATTGGCTTCACAGCGTGTGTGAATTCTATTCAGATGACAATACATAACAATGAAAAATCAGATTTAGCCGGCATCCTGGATTCCGATCTGGGAAGGAATGACGGGAGGCGATATTTTTACCACGAAGCACACGAAGGGCACGAAGAATGGGATTTGATGAATTGTCAAATCAAGTGATTGGATGTGCATTAGAGGTACATCGGAATTTAGGTCCTGGTTTGCTTGAATCGACTTATGAACAATGCCTTGCGTACGAAATGAAAGCAGCAGGCATGGCATTCAAGCTGCAACATGCTCTTCCTGTGCAATAAAAAATATAAAGCTTGATTGTGGTTATCGGATTGATGTGTTGGTAGATAACATAATTATCATCGAGTTGAAGAGTGTGGATAAGATTCTTCCAATCCATAAGGCTCAATTGTTTACATATATGAAATTAGCCGGTATCTCTATAGGATTATTGATAAATTTTAACGTAAATTATCTAAAGGACGGGATTAAGCGCATGGTTTTATAATCTTCTTTCCCTTCGTGTTCTTCGTGGTGAAAAAAACAACAGAAAATTCTACCAGACCACGAAGTAATCGAAGATAAAGAAAAAAATTCTTCGTGTTCTTCGTGGTTAGCAATAATAAAATTAGCGGCATAATGCAGCTTTTTACGAGGGCGCCAGTTCTAAAACAGGAGAAAATATTGAGCTATGATGTCAGATTCAGATGATATAGAGCGGGATTTGGAACAAGAGGGAATTAAAACAGCAGGACAAACAGGTAAACTTCTCTGCATCCGGAAAGCATGCATTGCAGTTGCAGAAAGCTGCACAGGCGGCCTTATATCACATTGGATTACAAATGTGCCGGGAAGCTCTGACTATTTTTCCTTATCGTGTGTAACATATTCCAATAAAGCAAAAATAAATCTGCTTAAAGTATTGCCTGAAACAATAAAGAAATATGGAGCAGTGCATGAAGAAACTGCAAAAGAAATGGCGCAGGGAATACGACAAATTGCAGGCACAACTTACGGGCTTTCAACAACCGGAATTGCCGGCCCGACCGGAGCAACAAAAGGCAAACCTGTTGGAACAGTCTGTATCGGTATTGCCACGCCTGATCATGTGAAAGCATATAGTTTCAACTTTTCCGGCAATACCAGGCTGACCAATAAAAAGAAATTTGCTGTTAAAGCGCTTGATCTTTTGAGAACGGAACTTCAGAATCAAAAGTAAAAAATTTGTAACTATTCAGCCACAGATTTACACAGACTTGTCCTCCTCAGGAGGATGACCGCAGACAGGTTTAAATACAGTAACTACTCAGGCACAGAGGGGCAAAAAGGCACAGTGGCACAAAGGAAAGAATCCTGGCCCAGAAGACTAGGATTTGGCTATCCCCAGAGGGGGTTTGTTTTGCATGAAAAAGATGAACCCTGGTCGCCTCTGGCGCCGCCGAAGGCGGGTAAACATCGAACATCGAATGTGGATATCGCTCCTGCCCGCCATCGCGAGACATACTCAATGATCTTCGTTCTTTTGTTGTCTCGCTCAGGCGAGGCAGGCGGGTCGCTCATTTCTTTAATAAAATTGAAACGCCGAAGGCGTACCTTAATTCGACGTTGGAAGTTCGATGTTCGACGTTCCTTTAGAGATTTGCAGGTCTAGCAAAAATCTCTGTGCCTTTGCCCCTCTGTGCCTGAATAGTTATATGATAATAAAAGAAAAAATATCAGTGATGATCAGCGTAGATCGGTGGCTGAGTAATTACAAAAATTTTTTATAAAGGATATATATTTTATGACAATTAAAAAGGGGGAGGTGCTTGAGCTTAAAGTATCTGATATGGCCTTTGGCGGCAAGGGGCTTGCACGGGTGGATGGCATGGCTGTTTTTGTTGACGGTTCAGCTCCGCTGGATCTGGTCGATGCCCGTATAATTAAAAAGAAAAAAAGTTATGCTGAAGCCAGAATAATATCAATAAAGGAGCCGTCTCCATATAGAATAGAACCTCCATGTATATACAGCGGATACTGTGGAGGATGCAAATGGCAGTTTCTGTCCTATGATAAGCAGCTTGAATACAAACAAAAGCATGTGATTGATTCTATTGAGCATATAGGCCTTATACATGATCCTGTAGTACATAATACAATTCCTTCCCCGCGGATTTTCGGATACAGAAACAAGATGGAGTTTACCTGTTCTGACAGAAAATGGCTGCTGCCTGACGAGATGGACGACAAAAGCATTACAGATACAAGTTTTGCCATTGGCCTTCATGTTCCCGGTACCTTTAACAAGGTGCTTGATACAAAAAATTGTCTGCTTCAGCCAGAAGAAGGCAATCATATTCTCGAGGATGTTAGAAATTATATTAAAAATTCCAAAGTCCCGGTATATGGACTTCGCAGTCATATCGGCTTCTGGCGTTTTCTTATGCTGAGACATTCCAGTGCCTTTGACCAGTGGATGGTTAACGTCATTACATCTTCAGAAGACAGGAAAATCCTTCAGCCCCTTGCTGACCTTCTGATGGAAAAATATCCTAACATAGTCTCAATCGTAAACAATATTACTGCATGTAAAGCCGGCGTAGCAACAGGAGAATATGAAATATTGCTTGCCGGGACATCATGCCTTAAGGATAAAATAGGTCCCTGGGAATTTGAAATATCTGCAAATTCATTTTTCCAGACTAATACATCAGGCGCGGAAAAACTTTTCCAGACAGTTAAGGAATATGCCGGGCTCACAGGCAGAGAAAAAATCGTAGATTTGTACAGCGGTACAGGAGCGATATCTATTTTTCTTGCAGACAGCGCAAAAAAAATCACAGGCATTGAAATGTCTGCATCTGCAGTGGCTGATGCAGAAAATAACTGCAGAAAAAACATGATTTCAAACTGCTTTTTTATTCACGGTGATATCAAGGACAACCTGTCGAAGGCCGGAACAGGGCATGATGCAATGATAATCGATCCGCCAAGAGTAGGTATGCACAAAAATGTAGTAGAACAGATTCTTGAAATGGCTCCTGAAAAAATTGTTTATGTGTCCTGCAATCCCTCAACAATGGCAAGGGATATCGGGATGATAAAAGATAAATACAGCCTCTTAGAGGTGAAGCCGGTTGATATGTTTCCTCATACATATCATATAGAGTCAGTGGCAAAACTTGTAAAGAAATGAGAATCATTCCCCGATTACCGGAGGGTACAGGGGTTCACTTGAATTTCTAATAACGGGAGTACAAATGTTATGATTACTGAAATGAAGCCAATAGGTTTTGTGCGCCACAAATCTGAACATGTTCCCAGGCACTGGTCTGTTTCAAATGTTGAAGGAAATCTGGTAATTAATGAAGAATATGTTGAGGGCCTTGATGACATCAAGGCAGGGCAGAAAATTGTAGTAATTTTTTATTTTCACAAGGGTCAGGATTTTGTTCCCCGCAATCTCAAACAGACTCCTCCGCATAGCGGAAAAGTGCGGGGAGTTTTCAGCTGCTGCTCACCGCGAAGGCCAAATCCGATCGGCATGTCAGTTCTGGAAGTTCTTGAAATAAAGGGGAATGTTATTTGTGTTAAAGGCATTGACATGTATGACGGCACACCTGTTCTGGATATCAAGCCTCATATTATAGACAAACACACCTGCCCGAGTTTTGAGGAAAAAAAAGAATGACAGGACAGTCAGATCTTCCTCTAAAATTTAAAGCAAATAAACATGGCCCGCAATTGCAGACAGGTCTTGCCCTGTTGGGAGAATTCTGTATTGGCATGGGTCTGCTGGACTGGGTGGATGCCTTTATGCCCAAATCTGTCAGGGGAGCCGGTTTCAAGGCCAGTGAATATGTTTTTCCACTGGTTCTGATGTTAAACAGCAAGGGACGAAGCTTGGAAGACATCAGAATTATACGGGAAAATTCTATTTTAAGAAGTGTGCTGCCGCTGAAGAAAATTCCCTCTTCTGATGCTATTGGAAAGTGGCTTAGAAGAACATATGACAGAGGCGGATTATCATTCCTCGACAAGATAAACAAAAAATTGCTGAACCGGGCTCTGGAATATGATTATACAGAAAACTATACCTTAGATTTAGGTACAGTTGTTATAGAGGCTGAAAAAGAATCAGCAAAATTAACCAGCAAGGGATTTAAAGGCTACCGGCCTGTTATTGGTTATCTTAATGAAAACAATTTAATAGTCGGAGAAAATTTCCGCGACGGCAATGTAGATCCTGGTTTAAAAAATCTCGAGTTTTGTATCTACTGCATAGACCAGATGCCTCCAGGTAAAACCATAAAGAGAATAAGAGGCGGCGAATCTTCTTGTCAGGCAGAAATAATAAACCTTTGTTACAGAAAAGGTATTGATTTTGCCATATCCAGCCCTCCTGATAAACAAGTGCTACAGGCAGTCGATTCTATCTCTGAATCTGAATGGAGTCCATACTGGCAGGGATATATAGCGGAAACAGATTTTTCATTTATCAGAACAAAGAAGGCTTTTCGAATAATAGTTTTAAAAAGAAGATACCAGGAAAGTTTTTTTAACAGGGGAAATATCAAGTTAAAACATACTGTGATTGCAACAAATATCAAAGACTCTGCTGGAGATATTCTTAAGTGGTATAATAAGGCACGTGCTCACAGCAACAATCGCATTAATGAACTGAAAGCTTGTTTTGGCATGGAAAGAATGCCCTGCGGCCAAGCCGGCGCAAATTCGGTTTTTTTCAGAATAGGCGCTATATCTTACAATATATATCAGTTGTTTTTACTCAAGACGAGACCTTTGAAAAATGTTCAATTTTGTTCAAGTTCAAGGAAGGCGACCAAATTTTAAATCAGGTTTAAACGTGGAAATACATTGAGTATTTCGAGGCTTAAAATTTGAGCCTGACGCAGTAATTGGGCAAAAGGGGAGGTTTTGCAAAGGTCTCAAGACTTCAGCCCAATCAGCGAACAAGCTTATAACAATGGCCATTGACAACGAAAATGATCCCGGGGTGTAAAAGCAGGCAAAACCTTTAAGCTAAAGATTTATGTCAAGGCGTGTAATCTTGCGACGCAGAGTGTTTTTATCAACACCTAATTCACGCGCTGTTGCCATTTTCTTCCATTTATTTCTATGAAGCGCCTGTTGAATTGTATATTTTTCGACCTCTTTGAGAGTAAGGCCTGTTGACATAATCATAGAATCGTCTTTAGGAACAATACGGTTGGGCAGGCAGTGAAGACGGATTATATCATCGCGGCAGAGTGCAAAAGTGTGTTCTATGGCATTTTCGAGTTCGCGTATATTACCGGGCCAGTCATAGAGCATAAGCGCTGCTACCGCCTTTTGAGATATGCCTATGACTTTTCTTCCAGTTAAATGATTAAATTTATCTATAAAATAATCCACCAAAAGAGGAATGTCTTCTTTTCGATCCACAAGAGGTGGCAGAAAAAGCTTTATTACATTAATACGAAAATACAGATCTTCTCTGAACTTGCCCTCCTCGACCAGTTTTTCCAGGCTTTTGTTGGTCGCGGCAATCACCCTGGCATTGGTTTTCATTGTTTTGGTGGAGCCTAAGGGTTCATAGGTTTTTTCCTCCAGAACACGAAGAAGACGAATCTGCACGGCTTTTGAAACATCGCCGATTTCGTCTAAAAAAATTGTTCCATCCTGGGCCAGTGCAAACCTGCCTAATTTATCTTTTCTGGCATCAGTAAAAGCGCCTTCCTTATAGCCAAAAAGCTCTGATTCGCATAGAGAATCGGGAAGCGCACCGCAATTAACAATTATAAAAGGCCCATCCTTGTTTATGCTGTTATTATGAATGGCTCCGGCAAAGAGTTCCTTTCCCGTTCCGCTTGGCCCTGTAATCAGCACGGTGCTACTGCTTTCAGCTATTTGAGGTAAAATCGCGAAGAGTTCAAGCATTTTGCCGTTTTTGCTTATAATATCATCAAAAGAATGCGTTTTGCTCAGGGCTTTCCTGAGCTTGTCCACCACTGTAAGATCCCTGAAGCTTTCAACGCCCCCGATAATCCCGTCTTTTGAATCTTTTAAAAGAGCTGTTGTTACGCTAATGGGAATACGTTTATTGTCGGCACGAAGAATGAAGACTGGTGTATTTACAATAGGCGCTCGTTGTTTAATAGTCTTACGGATAAGACAATCCGTCTCACATACGCTGGATCTGAGGACTTCGAAGCATTGCCGCCCAATGGCTTCCTTTCTCGAAATTCCTGTAATTTGTTCTGCGGCTCTATTAAACGATGTAATACACATGTCCAGGTTAACAGTAAAAACCCCATCTGCAATACTGTCCAGGATGATTTGGTAGTGTTCTTGAATTTGGTTTTTTGGAAGTTTCATCGCAAGCTTTAATGATTCATTGTTTTATATCTTTTAGCAAAAAACATAAGACAATGTCAATCATCATACTTAAATATAGCTTTCAAACAACTCAACTGTAGTTTTTGCCGGTTATCGCAACAGTTATAATTCAATTACTCAGCCACCGATCTACGCTGATTGTCACGGATATTTTTTATTTGTTATCATATGAGCCTCTTGCAGAAACATCCATCTGCATTAGGAATAATTGCTGTATTTGCCTTCTTTGCTCTTATTTAGAGCTCTTCCGGCAGTTATTTCTTAATTCCACTAAGTTTTACCGTTTTCAGCGCATAC
>Ga0208648_1001795_pt1 | contig 16222 bp, 12 predicted proteins | sample AntAceMetag02UKL_FD_184772 | JGI IMG/M metagenome (GOLD analysis project Ga0208648, IMG submission 184772) | Saline lake microbial communities from Ace Lake, Antarctica - Antarctic Ace Lake Metagenome 02UKL (SPAdes) (version 2) | ecosystem: Environmental > Aquatic > Non-marine Saline and...
GCTCTTCAGGTGCATTGTCAATGGAATCAAAAGAACGGAATTCTACATTACCGTACTTCTTTGACAATACAAGCGTCATAGCGGCGGTCAAAGTCGTCTTACCATGATCTACGTGACCGATTGTGCCGATATTGACATGCGGCTTAGTCCGCGCAAATTTCTCCTTGGCCATGTCCTTTTCTCCTAATGTCTGTCTTTAAAAGACATAATGACATAAATTATGAAATCTAAATTCTTTAAAAAATGTTGCGATGTCACAATAATCTTATGAAACTGTTCTAAATACCATATTATCAAGATTTAAAAATAAATCTAAACAATTACAAAACAAATATTTAAAACCTAATATCCTCTAATTCTTTTCAAAACTTGCTCTTGAACACTCGCTGGAACTCTATGATAATGGCTGAATTCCATTGTAAATAATGCCCTGCCCTGCGTCATAGAACGTAACTCGGTAGCATATCCAAACATCTCTGCCAAAGCAGCATCTGCTGCTATCACCTGCGCTTCTGCTTTTTGCCCGATACCACCAATTGATGCTCTTCTACCGTTCAGGTTGTTCATGACATCACCGATATATTCTTCGGGCGTGATAATCTCTAACGACATTATTGGTTCAGCCAGGTATGGTTCCGCATTTTTTGCAGCGTCTTTGAACGCCATCGAACCTGCTATCCTGAATGCCATCTCGCTTGAATCCACATCATGATAACTGCCATCTACCAGTACGACCTTAACATCATCGACCGGATATCCCCCAAGCACCCCTGAACCAAGCGCATCTTTTATCCCAAATTTGACAGCAGAAATAAATTCCCTCGGTATCGAACCACCTATGATTTTATCTTCAAAAACAAATCCAGAGCCTCTTTTCATCGGTTCCAGTGTGATCTTTACATGACCGTACTGACCGCGTCCTCCGGATTGCCTGATAAACTTGCCTTCACCCTTTGATGCTTTAGCAACTCCTTCTCTGTAGGCAACCTGCGGGTTTCCAACATTACCCTGAACCTGGAATTCTCTGGTTAACCGATCAACTAAAATTTCAAGGTGAAGCTCGCCCATTCCACTAATTTGAGTCTGACCTGTATCTTCGTCATATTCAACTATAAAAGTAGGGTCTTCCTCAGCAAGTTTATTTAAACTATCAAATAAGAGTTCTTCATCAGCTTTTGTTTGGGGCTCAACAACTCTTGTTATAACCGGCTTTGGAAAAGTCACTGATTCAAGAAGGATAGGGTGTTGCGGATCTGCGAGCGTATCGCCGGTTCGCGTATTCTTCAGTCCCACCAGAGCAACTATTGCTCCTGCCGTAACAGCTTTCCTGTCTTCCCGTTTATTGGCAAACATCTCCAGGATTCGACCGGCTCTTTCTTTTTTCCCGGTACGAACATTCAGCATCATTTGCCCTTGATTAAGCACTCCTGAATAAACCCGCAAATAAGTAAGTCGTCCCACAAAAGGATCGGTTACTATTTTAAATGCCAATGAGCTAAACGGTTCTTCGTCTATCTGCAACCTATGTTCAGGTTTATTGTTTCTAGGATTAAGACCTTCTACCACACCAACATCTTTTGGAGAGGGGAGGTAATATATAATTGAATCAAGTAATCTCTGAACTCCCTTGTTTTTGTAGCTTGAGCCACAAAGAACCGGAACGATTGAATTATCCAGTGTTGCCTTACGCAAAGCCAGCCTGAGTTCTTCTTCAGGAATGTCTTCTCCATCAAGAAACAATTCCATCAGATGGTCATCATAATCGCTGATGGATTCAAGCATCTTTTCACGGTATTCCTGCGCCTGCTCCATCAGGTCCTTCGGTACATCGCCTTCTTCCCATTTAAGACCTTGAGTTTCCTCGCTGTACCATACCGCCTTCATTTTTATCAAATCGATCAGGCCATTGAATAATTCTCCATGTCCCATTGGAATTTGGAGCGGGACCGGGTTAGCGCCTAAGCGCTCTTTCATCATATCAACAGCTCTGTAGAAATCTGCTCCGACCCTGTCCATCTTATTTATATAGGCAATTCTTGGGACACCATACTTATCAGCTTGTCGCCAGACCGTTTCAGATTGAGGTTCAACTCCGCCGACAGCACAGAACAGTGCAACTGCTCCATCCAAAACTCGAAGGCTTCTTTCAACCTCTGCTGTAAAATCAACATGACCGGGCGTATCAATAAGTGTCAGCCGATGGGGTTTCTTATATACGGTATCTTCCCAGACAGCAGTTATGGAAGCGGAGGTTATTGTGATTCCTCTCTCCTTTTCCTGCTCCATCCAATCTGTTGAGGCAGCGCCGTCATGCACTTCCCCCATTCGATGGATTCGTCCGGTATAATAAAGAATTCGCTCGGTAGTGGTCGTTTTTCCGGCATCAATGTGCGCCATAATTCCGAAATTACGTACGCGCTCCAATTTCCAGGTCTTCTCGCCACCGTTTCCGTTTGCGGCTTTCTTCTTTTTACCGTTTTTCTTTTCGCCTGACATTTTACTTGATAATAACTTTCATGATATAATTATTGTGAACAACGCTTGTCAAAAAACTCGTATCTCTTCTATTATCTACCACCTGAAATGCGCAAAAGCCTTGTTGGCTTCTGCCATACGGTGCGTATCATCTTTTTTCTTAATTGTATCTCCCTCGCCTTTTGCTGCTGACATAAGCTCTGAAGCGAGTTTTTCCGCCATATTCAAACCCTTCCGCTTTTTGGCGAAACTTATTATCCAGCGAGTAGCTAAAGCTTGTGCCCGATCATGGCGTACTTCAATCGGCACTTGATAGGTACTTCCACCAACCCGCCGGCTTTTTACTTCGAGCAGAGGACGTGAATTGTCCAGTGCCTTCTCAAATACTTCGAGACCTTTACCATCCATCTTGTCATCTATTATATCAATAGCGCCGTAAAAAACACCTTCGGCAATTGATTTCTTACCTCTTTCCATAACATTATTGATAAATTTCGTCACTTTCGCTGATTGATATCTGGGATCAGGAATAACATCACGCTTTTCTGCTCTTTTACGTCTTGCCATTTTACTTCTCTCTATCTTCCAACGCCATGTTCAGTTGCTTTGCGAATATTACTTATATATTGTTTATTCAACTATTTTTTCTTCTTTGTTCCATACTTGCTTCTGCTGTTATTTCGGTCGGCGACACCAGAAGCATCAAGAGTACCACGAATAATATGATACCTTACACCAGGCAAATCTTTAACTCTTCCGCCCCTGATTAAAACAATCGAGTGTTCCTGTAGATTATGACCTTCACCGGGAATATAGGCTGTCACCTCTATCCCATTAGTCAAACGCACACGCGCAACTTTCCGAAGTGCAGAGTTAGGCTTCTTGGGAGTAGTGGTATAAACGCGAACACATACTCCTCTTCGTTGCGGACAGTTCTGCAATGCGGGAGCGCTAGTTTTCTTAAACTGCCGTTTTCGTCCCGAACGCACTAACTGGTTGACCGTTGGCATAACTTCTCCTGAATATACTCATGCCGGATTTTTCAAAATGCGACACAAACAGACAATATAAATTTAGATTCTGTTTACAGCCATTTTACGATGCAAGTGTTTATTTCTGAGAAACCTATGCGGCTGTAAGTCTTTAGCAAATATATGGCGAGTGGCACCTATGGCGCCACTCGCCATTATCGTTCCCATATCAAAAATCCTGAAACCGAGTTAGCGCACTTGCTAACGGGTGGGAACGTATCCCGACACCAAGTCACACCCCGATTTATTCAAATAGTTTACAGACCAGCGATAATAAGCTCATTAGCTGTCATAAGTCAAGCCTCTGAGTCCTCACTGGTGTCTCGAGGCGGCTCCACAACAGGCGCTGCATCACCAATTGTTTGGATATGATCAGGAATAATTATGGTTTCTTCCTTCTCTTCTTTAATGCTGGGTTCCAGCTCGATTTCAACTTCTTCTTCAATATCTTCAACGTATTCGGTTGATTCCTCGCGCGCGCGCTTTGCTTCAAGGTCAAGCCAATCTGCCTGTTCCTTCTCAAGCTTTTTTCGTTCCTCTTCTTCTCTATTTGCGACTCTCATTTTCCCGTAACGCGATAGTCCGGTTCCCGCAGGAATCAGTTGACCCATAATCACATTTTCTTTCAAGCCGCGCAACTCATCTGTCTTCCGTTCGATTGCCGCTTCGGTCAATACGCGCGTTGTCTCCTGAAAAGAAGCTGCAGAGATGAATGACTCTGTAGAGAGGCTCGCCTGGGTAATCCCCAGTAAAAGAGGCTGGTAAAGTGCCGGAGCAGTCGGTCTTGCCACAGGTTGCTGTAATTCAAGTTTTCTAACACGCCTGACTTCCCTGTTGAACTCAGTCCTGTCAATCGGCTCGTTTTCTTCAAACCTGCTGTCTCCCGCTGTTTCAATTACCACCTTGCTCTGAATTGCACGATTTGCCCTGTTCAGCCGATGTATGTCAACGTGATCACCCTCAAGAAAGCGTGTGTCACCGGGATTCTCGACACGAACTCGCTGCATCATCTGGCGTACAATAACTTCGATATGTTTATCAGCGATCCGCACTCCCTGGAGACGATATACGTCTTGAATCTCGTTCAATAAATATTCCTGAACTTTTGCCGGTCCCAGGACATTCAAAATATCCTGCGGAGTAACTGAACCCTCGCACAGCCGTTCTCCAGCCGTGACAAATTCGCCTTCATGAACGAGGATATATTTACCGTAAGGTACCTGATAAATAAACTCCTCATTTTCCTTTTCGCCCTCTGCATCCGTCTTCAGGTTAGGATCCACAGGCAAAATCGCTACTTCCCTGTATCCTCTTTTGAGTTTCCCAAAACGCACGAGACCATCAACTTCAGTAACAACAGCCGGTGATTTAGGCCGCCTGGCTTCAAACAATTCCGCTACTCTTGGAAGCCCGCCGGTAATATCCTTTGTTTTTGAACTGGCGCGAGGAATTTTGACCAATGGGTCACCGGCTTTCACATACGCTCCATCATCAACCGAAAGGTGGCTACCTGTAGGAAGCATGTAATTGCCTAATTTTTCCTTGTTCTCACCAACCAAAATCACGTTAGGATTCAATTTTCTCTGCCCCGGCGCCTCAATGATCACCATTTGTTTCATACCGGTGATTTCGTCCACCTCTTCACGCATTGTGATGTCTTCCTTGATATCCTGGTATTTTACAGTACCGGATTCAGTAGCAAGAATCGACATAGAGTGCGGATCCCATTGGAAAAGAAGTGTCGCTTCTCTTTTCTTTGGGTTGGAGTGCTCGGGGTTCGGACCATGCACTTGCTGGCCATCGCGGCAGAACAACGTTGCACCATAAGGTACCGAATAACGCGCAATTACACGATTATTGTCGTCAACAAGTCTTACAGTTCCATTTCGGCGAATAGTGATCAAGTTTTTACCATCGATCACATCTTTGTCGCCTTTTTCACCTTTTCGCTCGATAAAGTGTATATTTTCAAAGACAACTGTTCCATCGCCTTTTGCAACGACCTTTGACTCCGCAGCAATAAGTGCAGCGGTTCCACCAATATGAAATGTTCTTAAAGTAAGCTGTGTTCCCGGTTCACCGATTGATTGCGCAGCAATTACGCCAACCGCTTCGCCCCGGTCCACCATCTGACCATTAGCCAGGTTAATTCCATAACAACGGGAACAGACTCCACCTTCGGTTTCACATGTCAATACTGAACGAATCTTGACTTTAGCGATACCGCTCCCTGCAATTCGTTCCGCTTCTTCATGACCTACTAAAACATTCTGTTCCAGCACTAATTCGTTCGTCACAGGATGAACGACAGCATCGGCGGTAACACGACCGAGAATTCTTTCGAACAATTGTTCGGTTACTTCTTCGCCCTCTTTTTGTGCTTCAACTGTTATTCCACGAATTGTCCTGCAGTCTTTCTCAACGACAATAACGTCCTGTGCAACATCGACAAGCCGGCGGGTTAGATAACCTGCGTCTGCTGTCTTTAATGCAGTATCTGCCAAACCTTTCCTGGCGCCATGAGTCGAGATAAAGTATTCAAGTACACTCAATCCCTCCTTGAAATTCGCGGTAATTGGTGATTCAATGATCTCACCCTTGCCGCCGGTCATGGTTTTTTGAGGTTTTGCCATCAAGCCGCGCATTCCTGCAAGCTGCCGAATTTGATCTTTCGATCCACGGGCGCCTGAATCAGCCATCATAAATATGGGATTAAAACCGTTCTCATCAGCTTTTATGTTACGAAACATTGCTTCTGCAACATTCGCAGTAGTATGAGTCCAAATATCAATAATCTTGTTGTATCGCTCACCGTCTGTGATAATTCCCATCTCATACTGGTGTTGAATTTCATCAACCTCCTTCTGAGATTTATCGAGCATTCCAGCCTTTTCTTTGGGAATGCGCACATCGTTAAGACCAACTGAAATACCGCCTTTGGTGGAAAACGAAAAACCTAAATCCTTGAGCTTATCAAGAAATTGTGCAGTTTCAGCATTTCCGACTCGACGGTGGCAGTCAGCAATAATTTCTTCCAAACGACGTTTTGAAAGAAGCTCATTATAATAGGTATCTATTCTTACAGATTCAGGGACAATCTGATTAAACAATACTCTTCCAGGAGTGGTTTCGGTATATTCATCTTTAATCCGAACGAAAATCTGTGCATGTATAGAGACTGCGTCATGATTGTGTGCAACAACAACTTCATCCTGGGAGGAGAAGAACATACCTTCGCCCTTAACCCCTGGTTTTTGTTTAGTTAAGTAGTAGCATCCCAACACCATATCCTGACTGGGTACGGTAATCGGCCGTCCATTTGCCGGGTGAAGAATATTTTGTGACGCGAGCATCAATAATCTGGATTCGAGCTGCGCTTCGTAGGACAAAGGAACATGTACCGCCATCTGGTCACCGTCGAAGTCAGCATTAAAAGCAGCACATACGAGAGGATGAAGCTTTATTGCTTTGCCTTCAATAAGAAGGGGCTGGAAAGCTTGAATTCCAAGCCGATGCAAAGTCGGTGCACGATTTAAGAGTACTGGATGGTTTTCAAGAATCTCTTCCAGTATTCCCCAGACAATCTCTTCTCGTCTTTCAACCATCCTCTTGGCAGATTTAACTGTTTTTGCATATTCTTGTTCAATTAATTTTCTAATAACAAAAGGTTTGAAAAGTTCTATTGCCATGTCCTTGGGCAGACCACACTCGTGAAGCTGTAAGTCCGGACCAACAACAATAACACTTCTTCCTGAATAATCAACGCGCTTACCAAGCAAATTCTGACGAAAACGGCCCTGTTTACCTTTGAGGTTATCCGAAAGACTTTTGAGGGGTCTGTTCCCTTCAGATCTTACAGCTACGGATCGTCTTCCGTTATCAAACAGGCTGTCCACCGACTCCTGTAGCATCCGTTTCTCATTTCTGAGGATAACTTCAGGTGCTTTGATTTCAAGCAATCGCTTCAAACGATTATTTCTGATAATTACACGTCGATAGAGATCGTTCAGGTCACTCGTTGCAAATCTGCCTCCCTCAAGCGGTACCAAGGGACGAAGGTCCGGTGGAATTACCGGAACAACACTTAAAATCATCCATTCGGGGCGAGTTGGATCCTTTGCGGTTGATTCGCGAAAAGCCTCAACGACTCTCAAGCGTTTAATCGCATCCTGTTTACGCTGGATACTCGTTTCCTCTCGCATTGCCCGTCGTAATATGTTTGACAGTTCCTCTATATCTATCCGTCGTAACAGATCACGAATAGCCAAACCACCTGTCAGTGCTATAAATCTTTCAGAGCTGTCTTCAGGTAATTGAGCGTTTGTTGGACCATGAACTTCCATTAATTCCAGATATTCCGATTCACTAATCGGCTGCATATACTTCAACCCGGAATTGCCCGGTTGAGTTATTATATAGTTTTCATAATAAATCACTTTCTCGAGTTCACGAACCGGCATCCCGAGGAGATAACCTATCTTTGAAGGCATTGATTTGAAAAACCAGATATGAACAACAGGAATTGCCAGCTTTATATGTCCCACACGTTTACGGCGTACTTCTTTACGAGTCACCTCGACGCCACATCGGTCACATATAATACCTTTATACCTGATGCCTCTATATTTATTGCAATGACACTCCCAGTCCTTTGTGGGACCAAATATCTTTTCAGAAAACAAGCCGTCTTTTTCCGGTTTGTAACTGCGATAGTTTATCGTCTCTGGCTTAGTAACTTCACCATACGACTTGGCGAGTATCATCTCCGGGCTGGCAAGATTTATGGAAATCTGTTTGAAATTTCTGGATTCATATTCTTGCTTACGACCAGTTGTCAGCACGGCAACCTCCATGTTTGGAGTTAAGAATTATAAACAAGAAAGAATTATAATTCTGTTCATAATTTCCTGATCTTGGCTTAATGTAGCAGGCAATTCTTCTTTTATAATACATTTTTCATACCCGCCGAACTATTTATAGTGTTAGTAATAAACTGCTAAAATGCTGCACTTACTCTATTGCAGCCTGACGTCTAGACCTAATCCCATTAACTCGTTTATCAGGACATTAAATGACTCAGGCGTCCCCGGAACCGGCAGATTTTCGCCTTTGACAACAGCTTCATAGGTACGGGCTCGTCCGGTTACATCATCAGATTTCACAGTAAGAATTTCCTGTAACGTATGTGCAGCACCATAAGCTTCAAGAGCCCATACTTCCATTTCACCAAATCTTTGGCCACCAAACTGCGCCTTGCCGCCTAATGGCTGCTGTGTAATGAGTGAATATGGACCAATACTTCGAGCATGAATTTTGTCATCGACAAGGTGCGAAAGTTTCATCATATAGATATAACCAACGGTTGTCTCCTGGTCGAACGGGTCTCCAGTCTGACCATCAAACAGTTGCACCTGTCCGTTTTCCGGCAACTTCGCTTTTTTAAGTTGCTTCCGGACATCCTGCAAAGTAGCCCCATCGAAAACAGGCGTAGCAAAGTTTATCCCTAATTCTTTCCCTGCCCATCCGAGTATAGTCTCATAGATCTGCCCGATATTCATTCTACTCGGAACACCAAGGGGATTAAGGATAATATCAACCGGTTGCCCGTCTTTGAGGAAAGGCATGTCTTCTAAGGGAACAATTTTCCCCACAACTCCTTTGTTTCCATGCCTGCCAGCCATTTTATCACCAACGGACAGTTTCCTGCGCTGGGCAATGTAAACTTTTGCCAATTGCAAAATACCCGAAGGCAATTCGTCGCCAACCTGAATCTTATGAACCTTGTTTTTTGTGATGGTTTCTAATTCGTCCAATGCTTTACGGTAATCATATAAAGCGAAAGAGCCTAATGTATTTGACTCTTCATCTTTGCACCAGTCCACCGCATCAGGGACATGCTCGATATTCAGGTTATCTATAGATTCTTCTGTGAGTACAGTTCCTTCCGGAATAAGTATTGAGCCGTCCTCAATGGAAACAATCCTTTTGGCACTTCTTCCAGTAAGTACTTTTTTTAGCGATTCAAGACAGATATTGCGTAATCTTCTTGCATCCCGCTGAAAATCCTCATCGATCTGAGCGATCAATTCTTTATCCCTTTTGCGGGACTCTGCATCTTTTTTCTTGCGGCTGAATAGTTTTGTATCAATAACAATTCCATACATCCCGGGATGCGCTCGAAGACTTGCATCCTTTACATCACCCGCTTTATCACCAAAAATGGCTTTCAGGAGTTTATCTTCCGGAGTAAGATCGGTTTCACCTTTAGGTGTGACCTTTCCAACCAGAATATCACCAGGTTTGACTAATGCGCCTTCCCTGATTATTCCATTCTCGTCAAGATTCTTGGTCGCCTCTTCAGAAACATTGGGAATTTCAGATGTAAGTTCCTCACGTCCCCTCTTGGTTTCACGTACCTGGAGATTATGTTCTTCTATGCGTACAGAGGTATAGACATCATCACGGACGATTCGCTCAGAAATAATGATCGAATCTTCAAAGTTGTATCCATGCCAGGGCATGAAAGCAACAAGCACATTCCTGCCAAGCGCAAGTTCGCCTTCATCAGTCGAAGGTCCGTCAGCAAGTACTTGACCTGCTCGAATGAACTGACCTTTTTTTACCAGTGGTCGCTGGTTAATGCAGGTATCCTGATTCGTTCTAATAAATTTCTTAAGTTTAAAAGTCTTGTAACCCGGCGGAAGATCGCTCTGTCTTTCTTTCGATATTCCTTTTCTGCGAGTTTCGACAACAATTCTTTCTGAATCGACATAGACGATAACTCCATCAAGATCTGAGTTGATCACAGCGCGCGAATCAAGCGCAGCCCGCCTTTCCATGCCCGTACCGACAATTGGCGCTTCGGTTACAAGTAGTGGAACAGCTTGTCGTTGCATATTGGAGCCCATTAGAGCACGGTTCGCATCATCGTGTTCAAGGAACGGGATCAATGCCGCCGCAACAGATACGATCTGGTTCGGCGCTACATCCATATAGTCGATTTTCTCAGGGTGCGTAACAGGGTATTCAGCACGGTATCTGCATTTTACACGATCACGAACAAAGGTGCCGTCCTCATTCAACGGCGCATTTGCCTGGGCGATGATAAACTTATCCTCGTCATCAGCCGATAAATAATGAATTTGTTTTGATACCTTACCATTTTTTACAACACGATAGGGTGTTTCCACAAATCCAAGTTCGTTGAAACGAGCGTATGTCGTCAAACTTGAGATCAATCCAATGTTTGGACCTTCAGGTGTTTCAATAGGACAGAGACGACCGTAGTGAGTGTAATGAACATCACGTACTTCAAATCCGGCTCGTTCCCGTGTCAATCCACCCGGTCCCAAAGCAGATAATCGACGTTTATGAGTCAACTCCGTCAAGGGATTGACCTGGTCCATAAACTGGCTTAGCTGATTGGTTCCGAAGAAAGTATTGATAACTGAACTTACTGTTCTGACATTAACCAGATCCTGTGGCTGCAATTGCTCAGCATCACGCACATTCATCCGCTCTTTAATTGTACGTGCCATACGGCTGAACGCAACGGAGAATTGGTTAGCCAGTTGTTCTCCAATAGTCCTGACTCGCCTGTTACCAAGATGGTCAATATCATCGGTGCTGCGTTTACCGTTTTTCAACATCAATACATATTGTACAATAGCGATGACATCTTCTGCCATGAGGATGGTTGTTTCACTTGGAACATCAAGATCCAGTTTAACATTTATCCTGTACCTGCCAACTGCACCAAGGTTATATCGCTTTTCGTCAAAAAACATTCTGTCCAGCAACTTGCGGGCGGTTTCAATGTCAGGTGGTTCGCCGTTTCGCATCTCACGGTAAATCAACTCAAGTGCTTCGTCTTCACTGGTGCTTTTGTCACGCCCGAATGTATTCTGAAGAATTTCAAGACTGTATTCAGCGTCTTTGCCACGTGGAGTTTTCAATAATGGAACTCGCCGAATCTTGGAGCGCTTAAGTTTCTTCAGAATTTCTTCATCAAATTCCGAATCTTTTTCCGCTATAATTTCGCCGGTTTCTTCATCAATAACATCATCCACGACAGGACGACCAAAATACTTTTCTATCTCTTTCCGGCTGATAGGTACTTCTTCGCAAAAGCCGAAATTTTTTAGAATTTGTGAGTTGGAGCCAATTCCAATAGCCCGCATAAAAGTTGTAACCGGAAACTTTTTGCGACGGTCGATATAAACAAATATAGCGTTGTTAATATCAGTCGTAAATTCGATCCAACTGCCACGGAAAGGAATTATCCTTGCGCTATAAATCATAGTGCCGTTTGGATGCGTCGATTCCGAAAAGAAAACACCTGGGCTTCGATGTAATTGGCTGACAATAACTCTTTCGGCACCATTAATAATAAAGGTTCCCCAGGGTGTCATCATCGGCAAGTTGCCAAGGTAAACATCAGCTTCAATAGTATGTTCAAACTCTTCCGGGTCTTCCGCTTCACCTTTGCTCGAAAGACGGAGTTTTGCCTTGAGCGGAACGGTATAGCTTACCCCTCGCTCTTTGCATTCCTCGACGCTATACTTGGCAGCTTCAGTATAATACTCAACAAACTCGAGAATATGTTCTTCCCGATTATCGATAATCGGGAAAATCATGTCGAAAACGGCTTGTAAGCCTTTATTTTCCCGCTTGTCAGGTGGTTTGTCCGTCTGTAGAAAATCATTAAATGATTTTACCTGAACCTCAAGCAGATCAGGAATTTCGAGAACGGACTGAATTCGGGAGAAACTATGACGTCGAATCGATCCCTTATTGTTCACGCTGACCTCCTGTTTCGAAGATTACTTCCAAATGGGCATAGGACGCGAAAAGCGGAGCCTTCATTACTAACGTCGTGAAAACCCGCTTTAAAACATTAAAATTCAATTTTGACGAGGGAGCCAATTACTTCAGCTCCACTGTGCCGCCCACTTCTTCGATCTTGGTCTTAATTTCATCCGCTTCGTCTTTGGATACACCCTCTTTTATTGGTTTGGGTGATTCATCTACCAAAGCTTTGGCTTCTTTCAGACCTAATCCTGTTATCTGCCTTACAACCTTAATAACCTGTATTTTCGTGGAACCTACTTCTGTCAGTACGGCAGCAAACTCTGTTTGTTCCTCTACCTCTTCGGCAGCTTCTCCGCCAGCACCCTGAGCAGCTCCTGCAGCCATAACCGGCGCAGCAGCGGAAACACCAAACTCTTCCTCGAGGGCTTTTTTCAACTCGACGAGTTCGAGGACTTTCATGTTTTTAATGGTTTCAATCAATTCTTGCATTTTAGTCTCCTGAATAAATCATGTACAATGCCATCGCTTTCCAAGGCAGATTAAGGCAGAGTGGAGTATAACTCGCCAGCCTAATTCTTTAAGCTTCGGCACCCTCTTCCAATTTTTTCTTTTCTATAATCGCATCAATAACGCCGACAAAACTGCGGACGATTTCGTTTAACGTTCCAACGAAACCAGCCAATGGGCTAACCATACTACCAAGCACCATTCCCATAAGTTGATCAATTGGCGGGATATCTTTGAATTTTGCTATATCTTCGGCATTAATGTAATCACCATCTACTATGCCGCCCTTGAACGCTGGGCGACCATTGAATTTTTTTGCAAAATCGGCAATGATCTTTACCGGAGAAATCGCGTCTTCATACCCCATTGCCAATCCGGTAGGACCACGAAGTGAATCGTCAATCTCGGCAATTTTATCTTCATAACCTTTGTTTACTAATGCAATCCGAGTCAACGTGTTTTTCGCTACAATGTAATCAACTTCACCGGCTTCATAAAATCTCGCCCTGAGATCGTTGATATCAGCAACTGAGAGTCCTGTAAAATCTGTAAAAATGATGCCTTCAGCTTTACTGATAGTCTCTTGCAACTTTTTGACATTTTCTTTTTTTACAGGATTTGCTTTTGTGTCGTAACTCATTACCTATTCTCCATGCCTTTCCGGCATTAATAGAACTAAAGTATTTACAATCTCACTAAAAAATAAGAAGTTATTTGCGATTCTAATCTTTCCCATTCCTCAAAATGAGGAGGAACTAAACAGTTTCACAATTAACCAATTTCACACGAACTAATTTTTAATTGCTTGAAGAGTGACAGCACGGTCCACCTTGACTCCTGGTCCCATTGTGGAGGACAGGGAGATTTTTTTTATATAGGTGCCTTTTGAGGTTCCTGGCTTCAATCTTGTTATCGTTCTTAAGAACTCGTTAACATTATCCTCAAGCTGCTCTGTTGAAAATGATATTTTCCCAATCCCTGCATGTACGATTCCGTATTTGTCCACGCGAAAGTCAATCCTGCCGGCTTTTACTTCTTCTACTGCTTGACCGACATCAAATGTGACTGTTCCGGTTTTGGGATTTGGCATCAGACCGCGAGGACCAAGCACGCGTCCTAATTTCCCAACATCACGCATTGCGTCAGGCGTGGCGATACAGACATCAAAATCAAACCATCCGCCCTGAATCTTCTCGATATATTCATCGAAGCCGACATGATCGGCTCCGGCTTCACGTGCTTCAGCCTGTTTTTCGCCTTTAGTAAGAACAAGTACTTTGACAGTTTTTCCGGTACCATGAGGCAACGCCACTGTCCCGCGAACCATTTGGTCCGCTTTGCGAGGATCAACGCCAAGATTAATGGTCAGTTCGACTGTCTCGTCAAACCTGGCTTTGTCTGCAATTTCTTTTATTAGTACGAGTCCTTCATTGAGCTGGTAATCAAGGAAGCGATCTACCTTTTCGTTCGCTGAATTCCAGCGTTGACTTCGTTTCATTCTATCACTCCACAATGACGCCCATAGAACGGCATGTTCCACCAATAATCTTCATCGCCGCTTCTACTGAGTGAGCGTTCAAGTCTTTCATCTTCAGTTCAGCTATTTTACGTAACTGATCCTGATTGATAGTTGCTACTTTCGTCCTGTTGGATTCCGAGGAACCCTTTTCAAGTTTTAATGCCTTCTTTACCAGGAAAGATGCCGGCGGTGTTTTCATAATGAAAGTGAAGGAATGATCTGCGTAAACAGTCATTACAACAGGGATTAAAACACCGGGCTGATCTTGGGTCCGAGCGTTAAATGTCTTAACGAACTCCATAATATTAACGCCTTTGGGACCCAATGCTGTTCCAACGGGGGGGGCGGGACTCGCCTGACCGCCTGGAATAACTAATTTTACCTTATCGATGACTCTTTTCGCCATCTCGACCTCTGTTAAATGCTTTTGATCTTGGATTAATTATTCTGTGTTCAATATCACAGAATATATTTTTGTCCTGCAATTTGTTTGCACTCAGACTATTACTCTCAACCGGTTATTGCCATCCCTGTCCAAAGCCAGCTAAAGCCACTTTATTCTGTGAAGTTAGTACTGACCTGAAGGAAATCTACCTCAACCGGAGTTTCACGTCCGAAAATGGAAACCAGAACTTTAAGTTTCTTCTTTTCTTCATTGATTTCGGTGATGCTCCCCTGAAATTCCTTAAATGGACCATCGGTGATTTTAACCTTATCGTCAACACCGAAAGGAATCTCCATCCTTACAGTTCCAGCGGTCTCTTCAACCCTGCCGAAAATCCTGTCAACCTCATGCTGCTGGATTGGTTGAGGCTCGTTTTTCGTGCCGCCTATAAAACCAATTACGCCGGGTGTTGAGGTCACCAGATGCTGGGTTTCCTTGGCTAAAGTCATCTCAATAAGAAGATAGCCGGGGAAAAAGGTGCGCTTTTTTACGCGCTTCTTTCCATCACGCATCTCTACCACATCTTCAGTAGGAATTAAAACTCTTCCTACTTTTTCCTGCAAGTTGAGACGCTCAACTTCGCGTTCGATGTATTCCTGTACCCGTGCTTCCTGACCGGTGAATACGTGTGTGACATACCATTCCATGATAATATCAAATTATAAAGTTAATAATACGGGAAATTATCTGATCTGCCGCGAATATGAATATTGCCATAATCAAGGCAAGCATCAGAGTAATTCCTGTTGACTCGAACAGAGTTTCACGGGTGGGCCATGACACTTTCCCCATCTCTGTCCGTACACTTCTAACATAAGCAATAGATTTGCGAAGCATGTCATCTCCCAGATCAAAATTACCTTACGGCAATTACTTTGACCAGTATGTTTTCTTTCTAACTCAAAATCAATAATTACTCTATGCAGGTCACGAGGGACTCGAACCCCCAACCCCCGGTTTTGGAGACCGGTGCTCTACCAGTTGAGCTAGTGACCTAAAAGTCCGGGGTTCTGCAAGTCCATAATAAGAAAAACAACTTCTATCGTGATCTTGAAACTGATTATTTTGTTTCCCGGTGTGAAGTATGTTTATTGCAAAACGGGCAATATTTTTTTACTTCCAAACGTTCCGGGTGCTTACGACGGTTTTTTGTCGTTGTATAATTACGCTGCTTACAATCCGTGCAAGCAAGGATGATGTTATCGCGCATAATATATTCCTGTATATTCGATCAAATCAAAACAATCGTATTCTTAACTTCAGCCTGGTTTAACTAAAAATAAACATGATCGGCTGTGAAGCATCAATTTACTCAATAATTTTAGTAACAACTCCGGCGCCTACTGTTCTTCCGCCTTCACGGATAGCGAAACGAAGTTGTTCGTCCATCGCTATGGGTGTAATCAAATTTACCGTCATCTTGATATTGTCACC
>Ga0208648_1001797_pt1 | contig 16218 bp, 8 predicted proteins | sample AntAceMetag02UKL_FD_184772 | JGI IMG/M metagenome (GOLD analysis project Ga0208648, IMG submission 184772) | Saline lake microbial communities from Ace Lake, Antarctica - Antarctic Ace Lake Metagenome 02UKL (SPAdes) (version 2) | ecosystem: Environmental > Aquatic > Non-marine Saline and Alkaline...
TGGAGTATATTTTTCTTCAAGCGATTTGAATTCATCTTGAGAAACCCAATCACTTTCTCCTTTAGAAATACGAGCGGGCAGGGGATATTGCAGAGCAGATCCACGGCTTCCATATATACCGTGGATATTAGTATGGGGTCGGAATGTGGTTGCATCATGCTGCACAATAATTGTGCGACCTTTAGATGTTTTGATTACAGAGGTATTCATATTACCCCTGTAATCCAAATCGGCAAATGGTTTATAGAAATCATCATTAGAAGCCAGTTTCTTAGCCATATCACTCATCCCTAGATCTTTGCTTTCAACTGAAACCAGGTAGTCCATCTTATCGCCCCGGTTGATGTCCATAATCTGACATACGGGTCCTAAACCATGTATCGGATAAATATTTCCTTTCCGTTTACCATACTGTTTTAACCACCACATGTCCCAGTACCTGTTTTTAGCAAAGTTTTTTTCCATCTTGTTCGCTATATAGGCACATTCACCGTGTATGATATCACCAAAAAATCCCTGTCTGGCCATATTCAGGGTGAGAAGTTGAAAATCACCATAACAAGTGTTTGACATCATCATACAATGTTTGCGGGTTCGTTCAGCTGTTTCTACAACTTGCCAGCATTCTTCTATCGTTGCAGCAAGGACAACCTCAGAGGCTACATGCTTTCCATGTTCCATGGCATACACAGCCATTCCGGCATGCAAATACCAGGGAGTAGTTATTACAACGAGATCAATATTTTCCTGTTCGCATAACTTTTTCCACACTTCTTTGTGGCCAGTATAGATGGTTGGATTATGTCCGGAACCTTCAAGCTTCTTTTTTGCAGCATTAGCTTTTTCAGGCCGTATATCGCATAAGGCTTTGATCTCAACACCCTCTATGCGACTCAAACTATTAATATGATCTGGTCCCCGGCTGCCCAATCCTATAATCCCTACACCAACAGTATCTAATTTAGGTGCAGCAAAACCAGACATATTAAATTGCTGGACATGCGATTTCTCCAATTGCCTGTTAAGTTGGTCAAGACCCGGTTTTTGATTAGTTTCCGGCTCTGATGCATATCCTTTATGGATACCGGCACCGGCTAAACCAAGTCCGGCCATTCCGGTCATTTTTAAAAAATTTCTACGTTTAGTTCGCATAATAATTAATATTTAAGATACTCATTCAACATACTCCTTTGCCTTGCTCAGTGCTTCGGCTTTAATTACGTACCACCCCTGCTTAAAAAAGGGAATTATTTTGTCCATGGGTTTTTCTTAAGCTTTCGACAGTTTTAAGAATTGTTATAATCTTTTCATCTTCAACTTTATCGTCCATATTAATACAACACACACCAGTAAGGAATGGATTACCCGAATCTTTAACCAGCTGTATAATAATATCTCTGATTTCTTCATTTGTCTGATTAATAATTTCAACAGGGCTTAACCGTATATTCAGGAAAGTATCGGGAAGGTATTTCCTGATAATCTTCACGTCACCACCCCATCCGACATCCAGAAAATCCAGGTTTGGGATTTTAGCATAACTTTGAGCCATCCTGTGTGGATCGGCCCCACAGTAATGAATACCGAAGGGGCGAAATTTTCTACTCCATTCTATGTCGAAAGGAAGTAAAAAGCTTTCATAATCTTCTACAGAGATCATGACGTGTGAACACTCGGAATGCAATAATATTGGTTTCTCAAAATGGCTTACAACGCGGTTTACAGAGACTGATGTAGTCCCGGTTTCTTTCTGAATATATGTTGTGAATTTTTCAATAACCTGAAAAATGTCCCTGAAATATTTTTTAGTCTCTTCCGGTTTTTCAAAGAAATCCATAAATATCTTTTCAGACTGTAAATCGAGTGCAATATTTAAAATACCTGACCAATTTATATCACCACTCAGGTATCCATATCTGCTTTTTAATTTTTCAAGAAGAGAATACAATTTTTTAAAAGCAGGTGTTTTAAAGATATCTCCATTTTGAATTTTTAATTCCTCATGATATGCAGGATAAACCTGAGGAGCCGCATCTTCAAAAAACCCTGTTTTACACCCCAATAATTCTGAGAGAAAATAACCTGCGGCATTATGAACTGCGCCAATAACAGGTATGTTTTTATCCCTGTCTTTACCAAGTCCATACATGCCAAATCTATTATAAAGCTCTTTCTCCATCTTCCTTTCAGATTCAATCCGCTTTAAGGGATGATAAAAAAAGTCCTCATCAAAAGTGATTCCGGTGTTTTTAAACCACCATGATGGGTGAAAAACAATATCAACTGGAAGTATATCTGCTTTTAAACCAGAATTATTAGTATAATCAGATAAAATGGAATGTTCTTTCCTTCCTTTCATTATTGGAGATAATTATTTATTCAGTATCAATTCAACCAGCTGTTCACGTGCCTGTTCATAAGAAGATGGTTCGTGGCTCCATACCTGAAAAGTGGAAACCACTCCTTCAACAATTTTATTTACTTCTTCTTTCTTACCTTTTTCAGCCGCCAGAACCATATACTCATAGTCTTCCGCAGCTTCCCTGTATAATTTTAACCGCATTGATGGAACGAAACCTTTAATGCCAGCAGGTTGTCCCGGATAGAGCAATACAGCTTCGCCCCAGTAATTATTTCCCGATACCGGGTTGTCTCCAAACTGGGGATATTCCCATATATCGCTTAATGAAGCAAAAAAACATCTCCAGTAAACACTCGACCAGTAGAGAAATCCGCTTATATCATAGTGCCAGCTAAGCCACAATGGCGATCTGAAATTAAGTGGATCCATATCAATTTGCCATAACGGGGATCCGTCATCAAACTGGCATAAAGCAGTATAGGTCCATAATTCTTCTCCTTTTGCAAGTCTTTCAACTGCGGTTTTCTCATCCCATTTTCCCCATTGAGCACACCATATATCTACTGCTCCATACAGATTACCCCATTCCGGGTTTTCAGGTATTGTCTGCTCAGTACACATTCGGGCAATACGAGGATCAGCCGATTTTATCATGGCACCCTGCTTTCTTACAATATCATAGTCTTCGGGGAGGTCTGGCTCATCTTTCATATAAATGTATGCAATGTCGAGATATCCAATCTTATCTAACCATTTTGCCATATCGGCAAGATATGCTTTACATTTTTCAGGTTCATTCTGATAACGGAATGGTATATTAAGGGCATTGAAATGGTATTCCTCAACAAGTTTCTTCAGATATTCAGATTCACCTTTGTCAATAATGCCGTCTTTTTGATTCCAGTCGGGCCACATACTTCCCGAAGTGGAAGGTATTGCACGATTATCTGTCAGTTCCTTGTTGAAAAGTTCCACCATCTCCTCATGTTCTTTGCTCCCCGGAGAAGCTCCCATCATTTTTACCACATCCTTAGGCAGATCTCCGAAATCAGCTCTCATGGCTATTTTTTCGGGAAGTTCAAAATCCCATACTTGTAATTTAACCGGAACTTCATTAATTGTTTTATTGTCTCTTGTAAGTTTTACTGTCCCACGATAAATGCCGGGCTTTGTTCCTTTGGGAACATAAAGATCACACCATATCTCTGCATTTTTTGTGCTTTCAACACTGAATGGTTCTGCTACATAAACTACTTTTTCTGTGTCACTTGTCAGATTTTTTGCAGAAAACGGAATGAGGGCATCAGGATACCAGCCTGCGGGATTAGGTGAAAATCTGCTGGGTTTTCTTACATTAAGATAATGTGCCCTGTAAAGTTGTATGTTTGATGAAGAAATCTCGCCGTCATCACTTATCAAATCACCTGCTACCAGAGTTAAATTACTAAGCTGGTCCTTTCCGGAGTTATGTACAATTACACGAAATGGCGCATATTCATTTGAAGCAGCATTGAGATTAGCTGATCTCATTGTATCCGGCGGTGTGTCCTGAAGAACATGCTGCCAGGGAGATGCAATCCATACGTTAACATCCTTATTATGGCAGGATGTAAATACAACCATAAAAAAACATATTAACAGAACTTGTGTTCCAGGTATTACCTGATGAAGTATATTAAAAACAACATCGAATAATCTTTTAAATTTTATTTCATAATTTTTTACCATAAGTTATGTTTTATAATTTCAAATTTATAATATAGTTAAAAATAATTATATGCCACATTATGAGAATATTGCAGTCTCTTATTTATTCACCGGCACTACCTTAAAATATTCAAATACAACACGATTAATCGCCTTTTCATTATAAGAATTACCAAAAATGCCAACATCCTGTACTTTCTTAGCTGACTCAATAATATTTTCGTGTTTTAATCTTAGCTGACGCCAATTTTTACCGTCACTGCTGGCAGATAATCCGTATTTATTACCTCGTTTACTAAGCATATACCAATCTTTACCTCCCGTAGAGCCACCCTGATCAAACTTCCCGTCACCATCCACATCATTTCTCCATACGTTCATTCCACCATATTTTAAAACATGGTGAAATTCAACAAGCCCGTTTGATGTGAAATCTGTCAATTCATTTCGAATGATCATTCCAAGGCCCGCGTATGTGCCTGTAGGCTGAGTGGAACCAAATTTTACTATTACATCGAAATCCCCTTTCACATTATTCATATATACTGCTCCGTAATCTTCAAGAACGCCATTCCTGCCTCCGGCATCAATAATTATATGACCGTTTTTTGTTAAATAGAATTCTGATTGTTGTGTAAATACGGTGTTGTAATACCATTCAGGGAAACCCTCTATTGAAATATCGACGGGTTTATCTGCTATTTTCAAGCTGTAAAGCTCGACTTTTCTTATCTCCCCGGGTTTTAGATCCAGGGTTTTTTCATCGGTAGTTTTTCCATTCTGCATCAGTTTTACTGTCTTACTACCCTTTTCACCACCTGTATTCTGAAGTTTCAGTGTAAAGATCATTCTGTCTGAAGGGTCATTTTTAATTTGCATTGTATCATTAACAATAATTCGTGCAGGTGAAGTATGCACTTCAATAAATCCAGCTTTACCATTGACTTCAATTTTGTGTTTGCCCGGTTGATATATAGGCTTCAAATCCAATGAAATGTCACTATCCTCATCCTCTTTAAGCCATAGCCACTTAGAACCTGTATTTTGTTTATGTTCTGAAGTTTCAAGTTTGAACATTCCGGCTGTTCCTTTATTATGAAGGCTGACTGTCAGATTTCCCGGGTTCCCTGCATTAATATCATCTGACTGTTTTATTTCCAGTATCTCAACATCGGTTACTACGGGAAATATGCTTCCTGAATTCACCTCATCTGAAACAATAACCGGCTGCCCGGTAAAGGGAAAATCGCAAAACACAGAGATATTTTCGGACTTGTTCCCTTTTACACTTACTTCCTGAAACTGATGAGTTGCTTCAGTAGTTTTAATTTTCACATCTTTGGCCTGAGTAAGCAGGAACAGGGGTTCTTTGTTTTGTAAGCCTGATAGATTGATATCTGTAACCCTGAGATTTTCACCGTTTTTGTAATCAAGGATCGAATGGATATTTTCATTTAACCGGAGATCAATATTCCTTATACTTAAATTGTTCAGATAGTCCGTTTTTAGCCATGCATCCATATTACCGCTTTCAGACCGGAAGTATATGTTTTCAAGATAGACATCGCTAATGGGAGCTTCAGGAGTGCCGATGATCTGAGATTCACTTCTGGCTTCACTAACAATAATATTATTAAAATGAAGATTGCGAATAACCGGTTTATCCACACCTATAGTTGTAATGTCAAACAAACACAGGATATCTCTTGCTATTATATCCGTAAAGGTCAGGTTTTCGATAGTTCGCACAGGGTTAATCTCCAGAGAAGGGCGCATCAACTGTATTGAGAAGACTTCGCCTGTATTCTCAAAGATACAACCTGAAACCTGGATATTGCGGAATATACCTGCAGTGCCTGTCCCAATTTTAATAGCTGGATGAGTAGTATTTCTGACCAGACAGTTTCTGACAATAATATTACTAACTACATGTCCACATGGAGGCCGTCCTTCATTTTTGATTGTAATAGGGTCATCACCTGTCCCGTCTATAATGCAACCTTCGATCAATACATCGGAGGAACTGACCGGGTTGATTCCATCGAATCTGCCATTGAGTACTTTAACATCCCTGACAGTAACCCCTTTACAACCAAAAAAAGTCAAAGTCCATCCGGCTCCGTCCTTTATGGTTATACCACTTACAATAATATTTTTTGAATTTTCAAAAAATACCGCTAAGGGTCCCCTACCATGGAGATTTCCGGCGCCAGGGTCCTCAAGCCTGATACCATCAATAACTCCTTTGCCTGTTATTGATACATTATGCATATTTGTGCAATGGATGAAGACATAACGTGATGAAGTGCCATAAACATAACTTGTATCAGGTTCAAGCTGATAATCATCAAGGTTACTGCTTCCCTGTAATACAGCACCCTCGCCAATATTAAGGCTTACATTGCTTTTCAGGTAAAGCGATCCGGCGATATATATTCCGGGGGGTAAAAAAACGACTCCGCCAGAGTCGGCATAGCAATGGTCAATTGCTGCCTGTATAGCTTTGGAATCTAAGTCACTGCCATTACCTGAGGCACCAAAATCTTTTACATTATATCTATTTTGCCCAGAAGCATTTATCATAGTCACAAAAGCAACTATGATTATTATCAATTTTCTCATATTCAATTTTTTTATATTCTTATAGTCATATGGAATTCCCGAAACATCTTAATATATCTTAGAAAAATTGTCTGCATAAGAATTAATCTCAGTATCTGATAAATGAACTCCGGAACTGATAATAATTCTATATCTGAAAGTTGCCGATTTGCCGGAGGTAATTGAAAAATTCAGCTCTTCTTTTCCTCGTGTAAAATCTTTTACACCCAGAGGATTAGCGGAAAAAAGTCCGTATTTTCTTGCATGCCAGTAAGTTGGGTAACTTTGGTTCTTTGGGTGATCACATATTACAAGTGAAATCTTCTCATCTCCAATATTCCCGTAAAGATCCATCCACCGGGCTCTTGTACTCCATACTTCTTCTCCTGTAATACCCTCACTACTTATGAAATTACCACTGACTCCATTATTTGGCAGTGCTTTAACCGTTGTGGAATTTCCTTTAGTATCTTTCAGTATTACATCTTCTTCTGAAGGAAGCTCAAGCTCATGGGCAACACGAATTCCAAACATTCCTTCCTTGGTATCGTTAAATACAGCATCACCACCAGTTGCCGTCAGGGTTGTTATGCGGTCAATAATACGAATCCTGTTCTCAGCAATAAAGTGATATTCAGTTTTTTCTGCAAGTAACTCTTTTCCTGACGGATCCAGCCAGCTGGCTTTTGTAACAAGCAGACCTTCATTATTACCTTCTTCCATCTTTTCAACTGTCAGAAATTTAATTTCTCCTCCTTCAGGATCTTTTTTCCCAGTCGATCCATTTCCCCAAAAATCATAACCATTGACATTACCATAGTTAAACCAGTTACCGGCATGGTGGGCATGGTCATTTCGTTCTCCCTCCCTCGGGTTTATAGGATAACCCCGGGTAATAACTGTTCCTGCAGATGTACATACCGGATAAAGTATTGGTTTAAAAACATTGTCGTACCAGCAATATGATGTAAAGAGTTTTCCATCAATCATGATGTCAATTTGTTTATCAGACTCTTTGTTGACAAATACTACATTTAAACCTTTGGTGTTTTGATCTTTCTTTGAGGATTTTGTGCCACAGGAAAAAGAAAGAAGAATTATCAGGAAAAAAATTGCAATTGATTTTAATCTCATAATAGTAAAATTTGTAAATTCTTAATATTAAACAGGTCCGTATGATTATACTTTATCCGGAATTACAAAAGGCTCCCTTGGAGTACGCGTAAGGTACTTGTTGGCTTCATCGTCGTTGATGAATTTTTCATTTACCGGATCAAAATTCAGAGTACGTCCGGTACGATAAGCAATATTACCAAGATGAGCCAGCCCCGATGAAAGATGAGCTGTTTCAACCGGTCCATTAAGTAAAGATTTATCGTGTGCCCGAACTGCCTGGATGAAATTTAGAAAGTGGTCGCCGGCACCTCCTGTACGTGAAGGACCCGGTATTTTATCTTTTCCAAGATAGGTTTCATAAGTATTATAACCTTTTATAAGCATATATCCTTCTCTGCCATAGAAAATATTACCAACGTCATCATCTTCACCTGATCCAAGTTCGTAATTAGTAATCCAGGGACGTACCTCAAATTCGATGAATTTCTTTTCTTTCGGATAATGGTAAGTAGAAGAAAGTGTTTCCGGTGTTTCTTTTGCATCGTCAAACAGGAATTTGCCCCCGCCTGATGTAATTATTTCAGGAAAACCTACATCAAGACCCCACATACATATGTCTGTCTGGTGAATTCCCTGGTTACCAATATCCCCATTGCCATAGTTCCAGAACCAATGCCAGTTGTAATGAATATAATTACGGGAGAATGGTCTTTTCTCTGCCGGACCTGTCCAGATATCATAATCCAATCCTTTAGGTACTGGTTCTACTCCTTTATCCCCTATACTACCACGGTCACGGAACACAATACCCCTTGCCATATACACATCACCAATCAAACCTTCATGCAGATGCTTCACCGCTTCCTGCATTGCAACTGAACTGCGTGCCTGTACACCATGCTGAACGATACGATCATATTTGGCAGCAGCTTCTATCATCTTTCGGCCTTCAAAAAAAGTATGAGACCCGGGTTTTTCAACATAAACATCTTTCCCTGCCTGACAGGCCCATATGGTGGCAAGTGCATGCCAGTGGTTCGGTGTTGCTATGCTGACGACGTCAATGGATTTATCGTCGAAAACTCTCCTGAGATCCTGGTGCTGAATAACCTGCCTGCCATGATTTTTTTCAAATTCCTGGGCCCGCTGTTGCAGAATGTTAAGATCGGGATCGCATAAACATGCAACTTCAACGTCTTTCATTCCTGCATAGATTCCTACATGGCTTTTACCACGACCACGAAGACCCAATACGGCCACCCTAATCTTATCATTTGCCCCGAATACATTTGCAGGAATTATAGTTGGCATGGTTAGTAAAGCAGCAGCACCTGCTGATTTCCGAATAAAACTTCTTCGTGAAAAATTTCTATTTTTATTCAAACTTTTTATTTTATTTAATTTGATTACAAACCCATATACGTTTGAAACTGTTTTTTCCGTGACTGGCTTAATATTTTTTTATATTTTTCTTGAACATGTCGCAATGCCTGTTAGAATGCTTAATCTAATGTAAAAGCATATATTCAAAATACTGTAGATTAATAATTGTTAAGGGGAAAAACAGATTTGGCTAAGAATTATTCTGATTTTAAATAATACTGCCCTGCAGGGCAGTATTATTTAATTATTAATTAGACTAAAATCCGGGATTATTCTGTAGCTGAGGAGCTCTTTCAATCTCCGTAGCACTAATTGGCCACCAATACTGGCTCGCGACATAAGTATTATGAGGAGCTGCCTGGATTGCGGTCCAGGTAGTAGTCCTGACTCCATCTTCATTTACTTCCACAATATCGATTCCTGTATTGGGTGTTGAGAAAGCTTCTTCCAGAATCTTCCATCGTCTTATATCATACCATCTTTGTTCTTCAAAGTACATCTCAACTTTTTTCTCATGATGCAAAGCTTCTCTGATATCACCTGTAAAATCAGGTAGACCGGCCCTGTTTCTTATCATGTTGAGATAAGTTGTGGCTGTTGGGATGTCACCCAGTTCCATACATGCTTCAGAATACATAAACAATACTTCTGCATAACGAATGAAGATCCAAACTATATCAGTCTGACCATCGAGAAGGGGCTGTACCTGATCATCCATCATTTTTTTCGTATATAATCTCTGATAGTTAGCATTACCGGAATTCCAGGTAGCATTCCGTGTATCCATACCAAAAACTTTACTAACTTCCACTCCGCCTTCTTTGTATATTGTAGTTCTGGTATTTACATATCCATTAGGATCTATCACGGTATAATCAGCTCTAAGACGTGGTTGCCATTTGGCACTGTCGAACAGAATACTTGCGTACAACCTGGGATCACGATCCTTGAATGGATTTTCGTGGAGGAATGTTGAGGAGATGTTCTGATACACTCCGGTTGAAGGATCTATTGAAAAATGTTCACTGAATTTTGAACCATCACTCATATCGAACTCATCCACCATGGTCATCCATGGACCATTTCTTCCATCGCCTCCGAATCCGTTGGGATAGTTTCTACTCTGACCCTCCACTATTCCCTTACTCTTAAGAAACATTTTTCCCCAGATAGTTTCATTACTCGACAGGTCTCTTGCTTTAAAGTAATCGAAAAACTTCTGCGCTACCATTTCCTGATCAGGAGCTCCAAAATCCTCCAACTCGCATGTTCCCATATCAATAACTGCTTTTGCAGCATCTCGTGCAGCTGTCCATAGAGCTGTCCGGTCGGGAGAGGCATAACCAACCAGGTCATTGACAGCAGTTCCATCTGCGGTAAGATCGCTTGCTGCAAACAGTAATATTCTTGCTTTTATTGCCAGCGCAGCTTCCTTAGTCGCTCTTCCCATTTTCATCTCACTTTTTGGTTTAAGTAATTGGGCAGCTTCGTCAAGATCGCTTACTATAAAGTTGATAGTTTCTTCGAATGTAGCCCTTGTAACAGATTTAAAATCGTCGCTGAATTGATTTGGTTCGTCAAAAAGAGGAAGCCCTCCGTAAACGCGACATATCTGAGAATAGGCAAAGCCTCTCATAAATAATGCTTCTCCTCTCATTAGATCAGTTTGAGCTTTTATCCCGGGTTTTAGTAAATCATCATAACCATTCGGTATATCATCGATGTTAGCAAGAAATGTATTTATTTCCTGGATAACGCTAAACCTGTCCCAGGCACCATTTGGTGTCCAGTATGAATTATAGCCGCCTCTACGATCAGCAGTTTGTTCTCCCTTATGATATGTGTCAATAGAACCACCCCTTTTGTTTGCTCCTTCGTCACTCATAGCACTCATCATCACAGATGAGTATCCATCTCCCATATTATTATATAAGCTCATAAGGTATTTATCTGCCAGGTTGACATCAGCAAAAACAACGACATCCGAAAACCTGTCAAGAGGGGCTTTATCCAGTGGGTCCTCACAACTCTGGAGCACAAGCACCAAAGTCAGAAAAATTAATATGTATGTATTTTTTTTCATAATAGTATTTTTAAATAATTAGAAATTAATTTTGACACCACCGGCATAAACCTTCATAATCGGATAAGTTTCTCCCGTTTCATTCTGGCCGAAATTTACATCACTTCCAAGAGGATATCCGGTTTCAGGATCCTGGATCTTATTTCTATTAAAGATGAAGAATAAATTCTGTGCCGATAAATAAACCATTGCATTTTTAAGGAAGAGCGATTTAGTAAGGGTCTGTGGCAGAGAATATGATATTTGAAGGTTTTTCATACGAGCATAAGCCCCTTTCTGATAATTATAATCTGTCAAAAAGTCACTTCTCCAGTATTCTTCTGTTCTTTGCCAGGCCCTTGGTTTTGTGGCATCAATATTATCCACGGTCCACCTGTCATCAGCATCATGGGCATAGTAATTAGAATTTAAACCACCACCATCGCGCATGAATCGTTTTAAAGTTGTTCCTGCGCCCTGGACCAGACCTGACAACATCCAGTTTTTGTAACCCAGGTTGAAAGAAAGACCAAAAGTCAGTTCAGGGACATAATTCTTTTCAAAAATTACCCTGTCAGAATTAGTAATTTCTCCGTCATCATTATAATCATCAATGATAATATCTCCTGGTCTTGCACCAGAAACATGAGGCGTTGCATCAACCTGTTCCTGATCCCTGAAAATTCCCAATGATTTGTAAAGTAGCAGAGCACCTTGTGGGTGGCCAGTCAACGACTGCCATGGCTCTAGTGCTTCCGGCTCATCAAATTCAATAATGGTATTATGAGCATAAGCAATGTTTCCATTCAAACCATATGATAAATCACCTATTCTTTCGTTGTATCCCAGTTCAATTTCGAATCCCCTGTTTTCAACAATCCCAAAGTTTTCATCCGGCAGGGAAAGTCCTGTAAAAGTAGGCACTGATGCGTTCTTTTTCACAAGAATATCGCTACGCCTCTCATAGAAAAAATCAGCATTGAAAGATAGCTTGTTATTAAGAAGGGTAGATTCAAAACCAAAGTTAGCAACATTTGCCACCTCCCAAGTAATCAGCGGATTAGGCACATTACTCTGAGCTAAACCTGTTACATATAGTCTGGGATTTTCCAATACACTCCCTGTTGAAAAACCATAACTTGTCAGATATTGGTATGCAGCTACTGCATCGTTACCCATCTGGCCAAAAGAGGCTTTCAATTTGAAATAATCAATGAACTGAACATTGTTTTTCCAGAAATCCTCATTGGAAACACGCCATCCTGCCATAACACTCGGGAAGGTGCCCCAACGGCCGCTGTCCTCAGAGAATCGTATTGAACCATCACGACGCAGAGTAAATTCCAGTAAATAAGTCTCTTTGTAGTTGTAAGTAAATCTTCCGAAATAATTCAGACGGGCATCGTTACTTGCACCACCTCCGTTACTCCAGTCAGTAGTGCTCCCGGCAAACATGTAAGGCAACTGTGTACTATCAAAATACCTGCGGAATGCTGACAGATTCTGTGAAAGGTAATCTGAGCTCTCCATTGCAATAAATGCTCCTATATTATGGTTATCAGCTATTGTTTTATCGTAACTTAATTTTAAGTTATAAAATTTGTTCACAGAGTTTGAAGTGCTTTCAGATAACCTGGGATCTGCAGGTCCTCGGTCGCCCGGGAGAAGGAAAGCTGAACCATCCTCTTTACCGGTATTGCCGGCATTCAGATATTCCTGTGTGTCAAGATCATAGAGAACAAAAGAGTGACTGAAAGATTTACTTACTCCAAACCTTTGATCATAAGAAAAAGTACCTGATAATACCAGTCCTTCAACACCCGGAATTTTAAGGGTAGAAGTAAAAATACTATTGAGGTTATAGCTGTTGTTATGTTTAAATCCAGGTGCAGATCCTGATATCACTGCCGGCTGTATACCAGCCACTATATCTGGTCCGGGTAATCCATTAGGATAAAATGCCGGCATGGTAGGTTTTCCATCCTTTATTCTACTCCATATATTAGAAACACCAAATACAGGAGAATTATTATTTATCTGGGATCCGCTAAGATCAATTCCTATATTAAAGTATTCATTTATCTTGTAATCAAGATTGACTCTTACATTATACCTCTTGTAAGAACTGGCGTTGTCTTTGTATATACCTTCCTCATAATTATAACCAAAAGAACTATAATAAGTTAAGTTTTTAGTTCCTCCACTTACTGAGATATTGTGATTACGTATTGAACTATAAGGTGCCAGGACCTCTTTATGCCAGTCAGTGTTCGGGTGTGTCCATGGATATTCGCCGGATTCAAATTTTGCAATATCATCAAGTGAATACATCATGTCTCCTTCCGGTACATCCCTGTATGACAGCATTTCCCTTATCATTGTTGCGTATGTTGGAGCATCAGCCATTTCAGGGAGCATTGTAGGAGTTTGCAGGCCTTCATTGCCTGAGTAAGAAAACCTTGGTACAGAAGTACTGCCTCGTTTTGTCGTGATAAGAATAACTCCATTTGCTGCTCTTGCACCGTAAATACCGGCAGAAGCATCTTTAAGTATTGACATACTTTCAATATCTTCAGCTAAAAGTGAGTTTATATCTCCGCCAGGGATACCATCTACAACTACCAGCGGAGAATTATCACCTAATGTAGCTCTACCTCTGATAAGAATAGAAGACATATTAATACCAGGCTCACCGTTCATTTGCTGAACGATAACTCCGGGCATACGGCCTGCAAGTGCGTTCGAGACCATTGAAACCGGAGCTGCTGTCAATTCCTTGTTGCTGACAGTTGTTACTGATCCGATAACATTTACTTTTTTCTGTGTACCATAACCAACAACAATAACTTCATCAAGTCCGACAGCCGACTCAGCCATTATTACATTTATCTGATTTTGAGCCCCTATAATTACTTCCTGCGTCCGCATCCCCACAAACGTAAACACCAGTGTGGCATCTTCGGGAATATTGGAGAGGGTGTACCCCCCATCTGCATTGGTAACTGTACCCCTGGTAGTCCCTTTTATAACTATTGTTACACCGGGTAAGGTCTGCCCCCCAGTGTCAGTTACTTTGCCGGTTACGATACCTTGTTGTTGTGAGACAGCTATTTTTTCCCCGACTGTTTCAAATGCCTTTTTCTCCGGGCTAAGCAAAATCAGGTCATCTTCCAGAACCTTGTAGCTTATCTCCTCCCCTTTAAAGATTTTGTCGAGGATTTGTTCTACGGTAGCATCATTGGCTTTTACCGTTACGCGGCGGTTCACATCCACCTGTTCGTTTTGGTAAAAGAACCGGAAATTGCTGTTGTCTTCAATCTCTTTTAGTACTTCGCTCACTTTTTTATTTTCTGCGGTGAATGCAAATTTTGTGGCCTGGGAATAAACCGTGGCCGAAACCTGCATAAGGCAAGCAAAATAAATAATAGTAGTTAGTCTCATAATTAGAACTAATTTTTGCCAAAACCGGTTATCCGGTAATTGCACATCTTCATTTTTTTTCATAAATTTGAATGTTTTTGATTTAAAAAAATAGGTGTTACGTCACCTGTTTACAATCTAACAGCCGGTTGATGTTATAGCATCTGCCGGCTTTTTTAAGTTTAGTTTAGCGCTACGTCATTTTAGTCTTCCTTTCTTAATTTTGTTGATTATAATTTGTTGACTTTCAATTTTATATTGTATAGGCAATGTGTGTTTGATAATCTCGAGTATTTCCAGTATCGATTCGTTTTTAATAGTTCCGGAGTAATGTAATTTCAAAATGTCAGGGTTATCAACTTCTATATCCACGTCGTATTTTCGTTCCAGTAAAATTATGAGCTCCTTAAAGTCCATGTTCAGGAATATCAGTTTGTTATCTTTCCAGGAGGTAAACTGTTTGGTGTCCACTTTTTTGACAAATATTTTATTTAGTTCTTTATTCAGCGCCACCTGTTCTCCCGGGTTTAAAATAACCGTATGCGCCAGGCTGTATTTATCCGATGAGGTAATCCTGACCTGACCCTCTTCCAGGGTGGTGGTTATTTCATTGTCTGTTTCATACGCTTTTACATTAAAACGGGTGCCGGTAACATTTACATCGTAGTAGTTTGTGTGGACAACAAAGGGCATGTTTTTATGTTTTGCCACATCGAACCAGGCCTCGCCTTTTAAAAATACTTCTCGTTTTTTATCTTTTGATTTTGGTGAATACCAGAGCTCTGAACCTGCATTGAGGTAGACCAGGGTGCTATCAGCTAGTATCATCTGAGAAACCGAGCCTTTGGGCGCTATCGAAGCAACATAAAGCGGTTTTTGTTTTAGTGCGTAACTCACTGCCAATCCGCCTATTAAAAGGCCAACAAAGAGTATGGCTGCAAAACGATATAAAATCTGTAGATTGGTGTTAAAACGGAATATATTGTACCGATAGTTTTGTTTCACTTTCAGAAGAAACTTCAACCACTCTTTTTCTGTTTCGGCAATCTGCGAAGCATCAGCTAAAGAAGCTTTCCAGACATCTTTAATTTGGGCATAATACCTTGCATTATTCTTTGATTTGTCCACCCAGTCAGCAAGTTTTTCTATTTCAGCGGCAGCCAATTCGCCGTCCAAATGCGCAATAATTAAATCTTTTATTGATTCTTTTGAATCCATTCAATAATTCTTTTAAAGGTTAGACACTTCAGTATTAAACATCCCTACCACAATTTTTAAGAAATTTCAGAATTTATTAAGAAGAAGAATAAGGAGGGCAGTCATATATTCGGATAATCCTGAGCGTAACAGGGCCAGGGCCTTTGAAATGTGTTTTTCAACCATTTTAATCGATATGCCCAACTCTTTTGCAATCTGTTTATTTTTTTGAAAATCGTGCCGACTCATTTTAAAAACCTGGCGGCATTTTTCAGGCATCGATTGAACGATTTCATCAATTTTATCACCTATTTCATGTTCAAGCAAACTGTGCAACGGGTCGTAATAATCTATGGAAGCAGCCTTTTCA
>Ga0208648_1001799_pt1 | contig 16210 bp, 16 predicted proteins | sample AntAceMetag02UKL_FD_184772 | JGI IMG/M metagenome (GOLD analysis project Ga0208648, IMG submission 184772) | Saline lake microbial communities from Ace Lake, Antarctica - Antarctic Ace Lake Metagenome 02UKL (SPAdes) (version 2) | ecosystem: Environmental > Aquatic > Non-marine Saline and...
ATTCGTGATAAAGTTGAGCTTAGCCTCGTTACTCCGATGTCGGGAGCTTTTACAAAACCTATTGCAACCAAAATGTTAAGCGAACTGCTTTCTGAAAAGAACATAAAAGTGATTCCTGATTTTTATATTGAACGTATTGATAATGAAAACAAAACACTCGTTTCTTATGACGAAATGGAAGTACCTTTCGATGTCCTGACAATTGTTCCTGTAAACACCGGCGATGAAATGATTGCCCGAAGCGGCTTGGGCGATGATATGAATTTCATCCCAACAAATAAGCACACCTTGCAATCGGAAAAATTTGAAAACATTTTTGTAATTGGCGATGCCGCCGACATTCCGACTTCAAAAGCCGGCTCGGTTGCACATTTTGCAGCTGATGTTTTATACGAAAATTTATTAAATGCTATCGAGGGGAGGCCGTTAACAGCAAAGTTCGACGGACATGCAAACTGCTATATCGAAACCGGTTTCGGAAAAGGTGCATTAATTGATTTTAATTATGATACCGAACCTTTGCCCGGAACATATCCTTTGCCCGGAATCGGGCCTTTTGGTTTGTTGAAAAACACTAAGATTAATCATTACGGAAAAATACTCTTTCGCTGGATTTATTGGCATATTCTTTTGAAAGGAAAGGAATTGCCTATTGAAGCCGAAATGACTATGGCCGGAAAGAAAAAAGAATATTTACAATAAAACAAAGTCAAAATGGACGAAAAAAATATTCAAACTCAAATAAACGAATTAAATAGCAAAGTTGATTTAATTTTAGATTATGTTAATCAACAACGACTTAAATCGGGAGCCGTTGATGATTTAATTTCTGATGTATCAATCATCGGAAAAGATGTATATGATAGCGTAGTTCTTGAACTCGACAACCAGTCAGTGGAAATCGACCCTGAAGAACTTCAAATGTTAGGCATAAAGCTTATTAAAAACATCAAAAATTTTAACACTTTATTAGATCTACTGGAAAGTATTACTGATTTTGCAAAAGATGCTTCACCTATCGTAAATGAAATTATAATTGATTTTACTAAGAAAATAAATGTTTTAGAACAAAAAGGATACTTTGAATTTTTTGTTGAAATAAGTAAAGTTTTAGATAATATTATTACAAAACTTTCACCCGAAGACATAAAACAACTTGCTGATAATGTTGGTATAATTTTAGAGATCGTTAAAAACTTTTCTCAACCCGAAATTCTAAATTTGCTAAACAAATCATTATTAACTTTCAATAATGTAGCTAAAGAAGACATCCCAAAATACTCGATGTGGAAGTTGTTTAAAGAAATGAGAAGTTCGGAAATGAAGCAAACTTTAGGTTTTGCACTTACATTTATTAAGAAATTTTCAAATGCAGAGAATAAACAAAACAAACAATAATCATTAAATAAATTAAAGTTATGGAAGAAAAAACAATAGCTAATCAAAAAGTAAAATTAACCGAAGAAGGTTACTTAGTTAACCCTGCGGAATGGAATAAAGAAATTGCAATCGAAATTGCAAAAGAAGAAGGAATTGAACTGAGTGATCTACATTTCGAAGTCCTTGAATTTTTAAGAAAAACTCACGAATCCGGAAATACACTTACTATTAGAAAAGTAGGAAAATCAGGAATAGTTGATATTAAAGGATTATATAAATTATTCCCGGGCGGGCCACTTAAATTTTCGTCAAAAATTGCCGGAATTCCTAAACCAAGCAGTTGTGTGTAAATAATTTAAATCAAAATAAAATGAGTACAAACAAAAACGAAAAACCATTAAAAAAAGTGTGCTTAATATGTGCAAAAGGTAGCATAGAAGATGTTTATGCCACACTTGTCATGGGTAACGGGGCTGTTATGGAGGGCATAGAAACCAAAATGTTTTTTACATTTTTTGGCCTTGATGCAATTACTAAAAAACAAATGAACAAACTTCATACAAGTACGGTAGGTAATCCGGCTATGAGAATGCCCGGAGGTTTACCTTTTCCAAGCTTACTTGGTATGTTGCCGGGAGTTGAAGCCGGTGTTTCAGCTATGATGAAAAAACAAATGGAACAATTGGACATGCCTTCGGTTGATGAATTTCTCGAAATGATCACGGCTGGTGGAGGTGAAATATATGCCTGCAAACTTGCTATGGATATGTTTAAATTAGAAAAAGAAGACCTTCACGACGAAGTTAAGGCAGTGCTCACTATTGGTGAATTTTATGAAATGTCCGGTGGTGATGGAACACAGATTATTTTCACATAAATTTCCTTATAATGAAATCATATATTATTAAAATACTGCTTGTATTATTCATTTATAATTTTTCGGGAAGCATATTTGCTGAGGACGAAATACCTGCTTTTTATAAAATTGCCAGTTTGGAAATGAATATTTCCGATGCTGAAAAAATAGTTAATAATTCGTTAATGAATGGTGGTTTTGAAATTTTGGGAGAATATCATCCCGAAAATAATTCCAAGCTGTTTGTCATTGCCTATACAAGGAGCGATCTACAAACGATTTGTTTAAAAAAAGATGACAGGGGAATTCTGGCTAGTATTCTAAAAATCGGTTTTGTCGAGAAAGACGGAAAAGTTGAAGTTTCAATGATCAATCCTATGTATATTTTTTATGCATATCTTGGTGATTATGCTGATAAATACAAACAAGAATTACAAAAAATAGATTCCGATATTAAAACTTCACTTAGTGATTTAGGTAATAGTTTCACAGCTTTCGGGGGAAGTGAAAAAGCAAATGATTTGAAAAAGTATAGATTCATGGCTTTTATGCCTCGTTTTTCAGACCCGGTTGAATTAAACGAATTTTCATCATTTAACGAGGGCTTGACAATAATTAATAAAAACCTTGAAGCTAAAAAAGGGAATACAACAAAAGTTTATGAACTGGTATTTCCCGACAAGAAAATTGCTGTTTTCGGTGTCGGATTATTGGATAGCGAAGAAGGTGAGGCACATTTTTTACCCATCATAGGTGAAGAAAACATTGCAGCCATGCCTTACGAAATAATACTTCAAGGCAAGGAAGCAAGTATGTTGCATGGAAAATACAGATTTGCTTTGCACTGGCCGGAACTATCAATGGGTAAATTCATGAAAATTATGAGCACACCCGGCGATGTAAAAACTTTTATGGAAGAACTTACTAAATAAATATTTTAAAAAAAATTAACACTTAAAATTTTGATTATGAAAAAAAAATTAACTTATTCTATATCACTAACATTTTTGTTTTTGATAATTTTCCAATTTGCAGGTGCAACCGACGGTTATTTCAGTAATGGCCAGGGCACAAAAAACAAAGGATTTGCAGGGGCCGGAATTGCTTACTTGCATTCACCTTTCTCGGCTGCCATCAATCCGGCAGGACTGGGATTTCTCAATAAAAAAATGAGCTTTGAAATTAGTGTCGGCTTGTTCAATCCAAACCGGAAATATACAATTGTTGGTGCTCCAACGCCACCCGATCAATGGGGGTATATGGGTCCAAACGGCTTTGTACAAGATCCAAGATTTATGGCATTCGGTTTAACTGAAGGCACAGTCGAGAGCGGAAGTAAAGTGTTTATTATTCCTGCTATAGCTTTTGCGTATCAACTTGATGAGAAAAATACAATCGGCTTGAATTTTTTCGGAAATGGTGGCATGAATACCGATTATGATGCTAAAACATATTATAGCGCTATCATTGAATCATTTGGAAACCCTATGCCTGATGGAAGGCCTAACCCGATGGCAAATGTAAGTAAACCAACCGGTGTAAATCTTGCCCAGATGTTTTTATCAATAACCTATGCACGCAAATTTGGAGAAAACCATAGTGTAGGTATTTCACCTGTGTTTGCATATCAAACTTTCGAAGCAAAAGGACTTGAAGCATTTCGCGATATGGGAATGGCCGGAAACGCCATTTTGACTCAAATGATGGGATGGCCCAATCGTTCTGATTATGTTACCAATAATGGAAAAAGCAGCTCAACAGGTTTTGGTTTCCGAATAGGGTATCAGGGCGAATTGTTTGATGGTTTCAGGCTTGGTGCTACATTCCAACCACAAATCAAAATGAGTAAATTTGATAAATACAAAGGACTGTTTGCTGAAGAAGGCGGTTTCGATATACCGGCAAACTGGACGGCAGGAATTTCTTATGATGTGACACCCGATCTAACTGTTTTGTTTGATGTTAAACAAATTATGTATAGTAAAGTTAAATCAGTTAGTAATCCTATGATCGCTTCAGAAATGATGCCGATGATACCGAATTTGAATTCTACTTCACCACAGGATGCTTTTATACCTAATCCTGATTTTATACCACTCGGAGACGACGATGCTGCCGGTTTTGGTTGGGAAGATATGATGATTTTAAAATTAGCTGCCGAATTCCGTCAAGTAGAGAATTGGGAGTTTCGGCTTGGATATTCTTATGGCAAACAACCAATTCCCGAATCGGAAGTAATGTTTAATATTCTTGCTCCGGCCGTTAACGAAAATCATGTTTCTCTTGGTTTGACCCGAATATTGGGTGAACATCAATTGAGTTTTGCGATAACACATGCTTTGTCGAACACAGTTACCGGAACAAATCCTTTTGATCCGGCACAACAAATTGAATTAAATATGAACCAATGGGAATTTGACATTGGTTTCACATTTTAGTTAATACATTTTTTCATGCATTTTTTCATGGCTGCACTGATCTTTTGATCGTGCAGCTTTTTTTATTTTATTTCAATATCGTATTTCTTTAATTAGGTTTTATTTCTAAAAATGGGGGCTTAGACCCTAATCCCTACAATTTTAGTGGGTAATGTATGAAGATACCGAAGTCAGAAGAAAATTAATGTTGATTATTGGTTATTCTCCATTAAATAATGTTTAATATATTGATATTCCATGTATTTATACTGGTAGTTTATAGTGAATCCCTGCATCTGGGCCAAGCGGTAAACCTAAAACTAACCAAACTACTAAAAGTAAAATCCATAATATAAGAAAAGCAATAGAATATGGTATCATAGTGGCTATTATAGTTCCTATACCGGCTTTTGGATCATACTTTTGTACATAAGCAATAATCAAAGCAAAGAAACTCATCATGGGAGAAATTACATTAGTCACGCTATCGCCAATACGATAAACAACCTGAGATAATTCGGGCGAATAACCCATTATCATAAACATAGGAATAAAAATAGGGGCAAGGATGGCCCATTTGGCGGATGCACTTCCCATTAGCATATTAATAAAAGCAGAAAGTAAAATGAATAATATCATCAAAGGAATAAGCCCTATGTCAGCTGACATCAGAAGATTAGCTCCATTCACGGCCAGAATTATTCCAAGATTGCTCCACTTAAAATAAGCTACAAACTGAGCTGCAAAAAAAACCAGGACAAAATATGTTGACAGAGTTTTCATTGAGGCAGCCATACCTTTCATAACATCTGAATCATTTTTAAACGCTCCGGTAGTAAAACCATATGCCAGACCCATAGCACCGGCAGTAATAAATAACATTGAAACTACTCCGCGAATTAAGGGTGATGTGAGTATTCCTCCATCACTTCCCCTGAAAAAGCCGTCCTCAGGAATTATCCCTATTAAAGATACAATTATTACAATTATCAAAGTGAGTAAAGCAATTAGCAAAGCTTTTTTCTCTTTTTTTGTAAGTTTGCCTAATGCATTGTCACTTATTTCAAGCTTACCTTTATATTTTCCCAACCTTGGTTCGACAAGTTTTTCAGTAATAAAAGTGCCGGCAAAAGCAATTATAAAAGTAGATGCCACCATAAAGTAGTAATTTGCAGTAGGATTTACTTCATAAGTAGGATCAAGAATTCTGGCTGCTTCCTGCGACAATCCGGCTAACAATGGGTCAATGGTTCCTAAAATCAAATTAGCACTAAAACCACCTGAAACACCGGCAAAAGCGGCAGCCATTCCAGCAATAGGATTTCTGCCTACAGCATGAAAGATTACACCGGCAAGCGGTATTAACAAAACATAGCCTACATCGGATGCAACATTGGATAATATTCCTGAAAAAACAATAATAAAAGTTAGTAGCTGCTTGTGAGAATTTAAAACAAGTAAGCGAATAACTGCACTAATCAAACCACTTTGTTCGGCTATTCCGATACCAAGCATTGCAACCATCACAATTCCCAAGGGAGCAAATCCTGTAAAATTATCTACCATATCAAGTAAAACACGATGAATACCATCGTGAGATAAAAGATTAACACATTTGACAACTTCATTAGTCCCCGGATGAACAACTTCCCAACCTAATACGTAACCTAATGCTGATAATACAAGTGTGAGAAAAGCAAATAACGCAAAAAGTGTTCCCGGATGAGGTAAAGCATTTCCAATTCGTTCTGTCCAATTCAACATCCGCTGCAACAGGCCTGCTTTCTTATTTAAATTACTCATATAAACATAGTATAATTATCTGCATATTTCGAGCTAAAATATAAAAACTTTTCAAATTGCAACTTTTAAATTTATCCAGAGATATTTGGAGTGTCTTCCCTTGAAATAGGTTGGCCATTTTAGGAGATAAAAAAAATGCTTTGGGGGCTTAGACTGGGTGAACGAAATAGTGTTAATCCATCCAAATATTATTTATTGATATTTACTTTATAAAACCGTTAAAACGGTTAATGTTTTTATATTACATTGGTAACCCGCGACTTAGGTCGTGGGTTAGGTCGAGTAATTTCACTAAGCATTTTAATGGTTTATAAATGAACGAACATTTTTATGAATTAATTTAATTTCACTCTCCCCAGGCTTAGACCCATGAGTCAGGTGAAAGGGATGGCATCCCTCAGGCAGAATAAAGTATGTAACAATTACACATTGAACCTCGTAAGGGATGCCATCCCCCTCTCCTTCATTCACCACTATCCCCCGCTACTGCACGATTTTATCCAGTAGTTGTTTGGATATTATCATTTCAATATGTTTTTTTATATAATGAATACTGAACAAGGAATTTCGAATAATGAATTCTTCAGCTTTCATCATTCCTTGTTCAGTATTCGATATTAATTTTTCAATACACATTAAATTATAGTAATAAACTGGCTAAAATTTATTTTGAGGTGCTGGAATGAATTTTTTTTCTAAGAATGGTGTTTTTTAGTCTAAAGAAGAAATCTCTATCCCATATTTCTTGATTAGATCAGAGTTGTAGATTCATTTCGTTCTTAATGTTTAATTACAAACCTTACGAAACGAAGTTAGTCCGTATGGATTTTTGTTTTTAAACCTTAGTAGATAATGAATTAACAACTACCACCAAACCTTATGACACGAAGTTAGTCCGTATGGATTACCTTATTATTATTTTCGTAATGATTCCTGATAATGTTTAATAAATGTCATATTCTTCTGTAAAGCACACTTTTTTATGATGTACCGGTTGATTAAGAATATATTTACACACTTTATCAATATAGGATTTTGAAACCGAGAAGGCGGATGCTGAATTTTGCCATGAAAATTTCCCCTTAACAAGTTTATTTTCATTAATAAAAAACTCTGAACTTTCTGCGACAATGCTTGCTAATTTTTCTTATGATATTGAAGCAGAGCGGGAAACAAGAAAATGAATATGTTCGGGATTTGCATATATTGAGTATGTTTGATGACATTGTTTACAATTCCTGTTATATATTTTTCTATTCTAATACGGTTTTTTTCCAGTATTACTCCTTGCCGTGCTTGTGTAGTGAAAATAAAATGTGTGTACAGATTGTTATATTTTATTTTCATATTAATAAGGTTAAGAAAATGTGGTTGATCCCGAGTACTCGGGACTAAGGTTTAAAAACAAAAACAAGGTTTTTTTATTTCATGTGATTTAATTTGATCGTAAAAACCACTAAAGTAGAAATTATTTCCCATACCTCCAGCACCTCAAAATAAAATTTAGCCAATAAACTACACTTTATAAGTATATATAAATTCACTCAGCACTATAAAACTAAATTTGTCTAAAAAAACCTATTCCGTTTCCAACACAATATCAAGCTCAGTTGTTTCTCCTTCGGCGATTTCAACATCATCAATTATTTTAGATTTAAATCCATCAAGACTTAAAACCACCTTATAAATCCCTGTGTTTACAGTTTCAAATACAAATTCTCCGGCTCCATTCGATACGCTTGAATATTCGGTTTCGGAAAGGCTGATAATTACATTCACAAGAGGATTGCCTGTTTCGTCTGAAATTGCACCCGTCAGCGACCCTATTCCAAGGGGTGCTTTGTTACCACCGGTTTCGGGATATAGCAAATATTGTTGCAGTTTTGCATAGTCGTCCATAAAAACAAGCTTTGAAGCTTCGTTTACTTCAACCATTCGGGCCCAGGCTTTGTTAAGTATAACTATACGCTCTTGTGTTGATACCGGCCTTTGATTTTTCATGTCTTCCTGCTCAATGTTTTTTTGATGAAGATCGTTTGCATACGTATTGAGTTTTTCAATATTTTTAATCGAAAAACCTTCGCTAACAATGAGTTCCTGATATTTTTGGTTTGAACAAGTACGATAAGCCTGTTGCAAAAGGTCGATTAAACGATTGGTATTATTCCTAACCAATCGGTATTTATCAAGCCCGAAAAGATTTTGAATGGCTTTATTGTCATGGAAAACACGTTTCACATAAAACATCAAACTCTGAAAATGATTTCGGGCATCGTCCTGAATTTTCAATAAATTCTGTGTAATCACCTGTAATTGGTCAACAAGGTAGGTGTCGGAGATAACAGTATTTGCAGAATTAATGTCCGTTTGCCATTCTGCAGCATATTCGCTTGTTAAATACGGTGCTTTAATCTGAAAAATGCCCATATCTTCAACGAAGTTATCATGCATTGTCTGGTTTTGTTCGATCATAAGATTATCATTCTTACGAAAATCTCTCATTTCTTTTAATGGTTCAATCATGATAAAAAAATTTTAAATGTTTACGAAAAAGTAATATGACCGTAAAGGTAATAAATTCTGATAAATACAAATATTTTTTATTGTTTTTTGAAAATTATTTTTTAAAAAACGAGATGGATATGTAATCCATAGATTATCAAACCAATAACCAAACTTCATATACATATAATAATAGATTTCATTGTGTTGTTTATTAAATGTTTGCATAATATGTTCCTTATTTTTCTGCAAAAACATGCATATTTCATCATTTTTCTTCTCAATTTGATAAAAACATATACTATTTTAGCAATGAATCCAATTGTTAAAATTAGTAGAATTATTCTTTTTTATCTGATAATTAATGATTAATGTTAGTAGAATGCTTTGATTAATTAAAATCAATGTTGATTTAATAATAAAAACAGGGGCAAACTTTAAACAAATATGGTAAATCATCATACAAAAGCAATAAATCGTTAAACAAATGAGGTAAACTATTATGCAAATGCGGTAAACCATTAAACAAATCCGGTAAGCCATCATGCAAATATGGTAAGCCACCAAACAAATGCGGTAAATCATTAAACAAACGCGGTAAAGTATTATGCAAATGCTGTAAAGCCTTAAACAAACAGACATGGACTTTAATCAAATGCTTATGATTAACATTGAAATGTATTATGTAAAAAGGGTCTAAGCCCCCTGAGTAAAAAAAGTCGGCGAATCTGGTAATTAACTTACAAGGTTTGTAAAAATGGGGGCTTAGACCCTAATCCTATTATTCAAAATTTATAGAAACTAAAGAATAAAAGTTATGTAGTTTATATTGAATCTAAATAATCTTTGTTATATATTTGCTTTTTGTATTAAACAAACAAGAAATCAAGATTTGAATAAGCCCGAAATCATATTATTTTATGATAATATCGGCGAAAAGCCGTATATGCTTAAACATTCGTTTACATACCATCATCTTGAAAACGGAACAGATCTAAGATACATTCAAGAATTTTTGGGACATAGCAGTTCTAAAACCACAGAAATTTACACACATGTTTCAAACAAAAATCTGGGGTCGATTAAAAACCCATTGGATGAGATTTTTGAAGATTCATCATAGAAGTGGTGTTTTACATACTAATATGGCATGTAAAACACCACTTTTCATAAAGATATATGCGAAATAAAAACCATTGCACTTTATAACAATGTTATGGGCAATAAAAGGAAAAACTTAGCTGAACCAACAAACTATGGCAGTGATAATTTGGTTCGATATTTCTGGACATTGCGGACTTACAATTAATAATAAAAGTGGAGACCAGATTCCACTAAAAAAAACGGGGCATAACCGAAAAGCCAAAAGAGTAGGAAAACTATAAAAATTTAAATCATGAAAAGAATTTTGACAATTATTGGAGTAATAGTATTTACTTCCTTCATTCTCTCAAGTTGTGACAATAATCCTGATATTTCTATTAAAGGTGAAGTATCGCAAGAAATATACATGAACATGATGGGAGGAGGCAGTTCATTGTCCAATTTCCCCTTGGCCTATCACGTAACAGTTAGTATCAAAAATGAAGGTACAAAAAAAATTGTTTTTGACGAGATTCATGGCTCATTTGTTCCCGCAGAAGGAGAGGCACTGACTAATGTGACATATGCATATGATAAATCGAAAGAATATTCTAAAGACGCATACAAGGATGGTACAAATAAACTCACAGAGCTTGAACCGGGTAAATCCCTAGACTTTAATTTTACAACTAATGGCTATACTATGAATTTGCTACTATCATGCGAAAAAGATCCTCTCAAATTCCAATTTACAGTGTTTAAAAATAAATCTCCTATAGCTGGTCCATTTATAACAGATTTACCAGTTGTAACTGAACTTCCACAATATGAACTTATAATGAGGGGAGAAGAGAAGGCAATATTGCTGACTTTTAATAAAAAAAATGATTAACTTAAAATAATGAATAATATTTGTCGAATCCAAAATAATTACTGCCCATAACATTATAGGATTTAAGGCTCAGTTGAGCACCAAAAAAACGCGATAATGTTTGATAACCTATCCCGTTAATCAAATTTGTCAATATCAAGATACCGACGCTTGTGAGTTTTAAATCATGTTGGGCTAAACCTCAAGAGAACTGCTTGTTATGCTAAGGGGATTTGAGGTTTTGCTTATGCTTTTAGACCCTAATCCTACTCATTAGAATTGTAATAGAAACAATATTCAAAATTTATAGAAACTAAAGAATAAAAGTTATGTAGTTTATATTGAATCTAAATAATCTTTGTTATATATTTGTTTTTTGTATTAAACAAACAAGAAATCAAGATTTGAATAAGCCCGAAATCATATTATTTTATGATAATATCGGCGAAAAGCCGTATATGCTTAGATATTCTTTTGCAAACCATCATCTTGAAAACGGAACAGATCTAAGATACATTCAAGAATTTCTGGGACACTGCAGTTCTAAAACCACGGAAATTTACACACATGTAAGTGAAAAATCATTTCGGAAATTTAAAAATCCATTAGATGATATAATATAAAATAAAATATAAAAACTTCCGCTTTTGCCTTGGAATTCCGGGTCTAAACGGAACTTTTTTGAATACTAAAGCGGAAATAAACGGAATTCCGTATATACATACGTTATTTGGCATATTAAATTGGACAAAAATGATACCCATAGATATTTAATAGTAATTGAATATAATTTCTAAGATATGAAAACAGTAGTTTTATTAATAAGTATATTATTTCTTCAAAATGTAAATAGTCAATCTGTTAATCTAATCCTTCCTGACTTAATAGAATTAGCAAAACAGCGATCATTACCTGTATTATGCAGTGACTCAAGTTTTAATGCAAATGAATTCAAAACTGGTTCTGGAGTACTTTTAGGAAGCAAGGAGCAAATATATGTTTTGACATGTGAACATGTTATCGCTTTGAAAGATTCATTAAATAAAACAGTAAGGTATCTATCAGACATATATGTAAATATGAACAAATTTGATTCTACTTCACAATCAATAGAAATGGTTGTTGTTCATACCAATGAAGAAGATGATTTTGCATTATTGGGAATAAAAACTTCACCTAAAAATTTAAATGCAATTAATCAATTAGACTTTGATATTTTAACACCAAGTAATTGTTTGACAACTAATAAAATTGAAGAAGGAGACCCTATTTTATATATTGGCTATCCAATGATGTTTGGAATAAATAAAAAGAATCACCCCCTTAGCAGAACTGGAATAATTTCGCAGTTAATACCAAATTCTGACTTCTTTTTAATTGATGGGTTTGTTCAACATGGTCATAGTGGGAGTCCCGTTTTTAAAATCCAGTATATTCATAATTCAAATCAATGGACAATGAAATTAATAGGAATTACAACTTCATATCCAGCAGAACTGGGGAGGGTTTTACAGAAAGTAAAATTTAAAACTAAATCAGGTTTAAATGTTGAACTAAATCCTGGTTTTACCTATGTAACTTCTATGAATAAAATAATTCCTGTTTTGAAAAATAACCTAAAAATGAAATAAAACGCCACATAACAGCAAATCATAGCCCATAGCCGCTTTGGTGCTATCAAGACAAATAATTATTAAATTTGAAAATCGTATTAATCAAAATAAATATTACAAGTGAACGGCTACGGGCCATATTTGCAACACGTTAGCTGTTATTGAAAAAAACATCCTACATATAATCAACTTTAAGAAATCATGAAAATAATTATTATCTCAATTATCCTGACAGTTTCGACAAACTTAATTTTCTCACAGACTTTTGAAGATAAGCTGATTCAGGAATACGAAGAACTGATTACTAAAAAAATGGAATCAGATAAGATTGTTGGTGTCAGTGCAGCATTGATAGTGAATGATTCTTTAGTCTGGGAAAAAGGATTTGGATTTGCAGATATAGAGAATCAAATACCAATGACGAAAAATACCGTTGTAAATATTGGTTCAATTACAAAACCGGTTACAGCTTTGTGTGCAATGCAGCTTCAAGATAAAGGATTGTTAGATATTAATCAACCAGTAACAAAATATCTTCCTCAATTTCATCCTAAAACAAGATTTGGTGATATCAACCAAATTAAAGTCAAAGATTTAATTGTTCATTCATCTGGAATACAAAGTGATATATGGAAAAATAGCGATTTAAACTCTGGAAAGTATACAGATGTTGTAGATTTTATTAATGAAACGCAACTATTATATCCTCCCGGAGTTTTGGGCTTTTATTCCAATTCGGGTTATAACATATTAGGTCATGTTTTAAAAGAAGTTAGTGGGGTTGACTATAAAAACTATGTGCACGAAAACATTTTTAAAGCTTTAGGAATGAAAAATTCCGGCTTTTGGGTGGACTCGTTGAAAAACAAAACAAAAATCTATGATAATGGGCGAAATGAAGTAAAGGAATATCCATTGAGAGATATTGCTTCGGGGGGTATTTATTGTGATGTCCATGATTTTGCTTTGTTGGCAAAAGGAATTATTAATTCGTATAATGATAATATACCAGCAATACTGAAATCTAAAACAATGCAAGAGGTATTCACTGTTCAGAATAATGATGCGGGATATGTTATTGGAAGAAATAAGAGGGGGCTTGGTTGGTATCTGTTTACAAATGATACAACAATTGCAGCAAATCATACTGGCTCAGCAGGATATGCTTATGCTCACATTATGGTTTTACCGCAAAATAAAGCAGCACTTGTGATATTTACAAATTCATCAAACGGTTGGAATTTATGCAATCAAGCAGGGTATAAGCTGTTAGAGCATTTTAACCTTGTAGTTCAAGATGTGTTCTTGAAACCTTTAATCTCAGAAAAGAATGAAAGCAATGTAGCCTTTGAGGTCGATGAAAACACCTTATTAAACCATGTTGGTTACTATTCTGAAGCCTTGTCGTATTCACAGATTTTCTTTGAGAATGATACTTTAAGAATTTCTCAAAATGATAAAATTTTCAATCTTATTCCGGTAAATGAAAATGAGTTTCTACCCTATGATTATCAGGGGAAACTGATTGAAGATACTCGATATTATTTTAAGGATATTGAACCTTTTCAGGTTTTGATACAAAAAAATGGGAATAATGAGCATGTTATAGGTTATAAGTTTTATGGAGTTGACACAACAAAGTGGAACAATAAACAAGGGTATTATGAGCATTTTGGTTATCAAATGATAGCTGGGGATACTAAATTTAAAGGAATTGAACTTAAAATTTCGGAAAATAAAGTTCTTATAGCAGTATTAGAAACCTTGGAAAACAATAAATTTGCTGTGCCACTTGATGTGATTTCTGAAAAGTATGCAACTACCGCAGGATTAATGTCGGGTTATGGTATGACTGTATCTTTTACAGAAAATGAAAAATACTATATTATTGATTTCGGCGGATTAACTTTCAGAAAAGAGAAGTGAAAAATCAACAACAGCTAACAATGTATAAAAATAATAGCCGAGATATTTGTGAATTCAAGGGTTGTAGCCCGCTTCAACTTTCTTGTAACTTGACAGTAATGTGCCTCGCAGTCGGCTACTATTCTTATACTAAACGTTACCAGCAATTTTGGAATGAGCTTACGATTTAAAATAATGATATAGATGAACTCTTTTACAATAATTATCACCTTAATTTTATTTGGACTAACAGGACTCTGTTTTTGGTTGCCATATAAAAGTGATCGGAAAATTACAGGATTGATTATCAGTGTGGTTTTGGGGGTAATTATAGCACTGACTCTTATTGGAAATTTGGATTTCTTTGTGGTTTTTATTTGGTTAATAATTATCGCAATACAGATTGTTTTTATTACATACTGGGTACTTCGAGTATATAATCGAAAAAGGATTGGAACAATTTCAGCATCCATTTTGACAATTTTATTTCTATTAATAGCAATGGAACCTTGGATAACAGACTGGACGTTTAACAGGCAAGATGTACGAAATATTCTGTCATACCATAGTATTGAACTAAAGAATGACTTTGATATTTTAAGAAATGAAAGTGGTGGTTTTAGGGATTATTACCAAACCTTTACTATAGAAATTTCAGATTCCGATTATCAACTAATTGCGAAGCAAATTAAGACGTCTCACAATTATCGTGGAATGTTTACAGATTTGACAGAATCGCCATCAGCTAGTTACAGAAATCATGATACTATAGATTACGAGACGAATTATCATTATAACAGAGAATATTTTTCAAAAAAGAGAATGGAGGATGGAACCTTTCATTTTAGATTTCAACTCTCAAAAACAAAAAAGGAATTAAGTTATATTGGAAGTAATGAATAAAAACATCTGCTAACATTATAGGATTTAAGGCTCAGTTGAGCACCAAAAAAACGCGATAATGTTTGATAACCTATCGCGTTAATCAAATTTGTCAATATCAAGATACCGACGCTTGTGAGTTTTAAATCATGTTGGGCTAAACCTCAAGAGAACCGCTTGTTATGCTAAGGGGATTTAAGGTTTTGCTTATGTTTTTAGAGTAAAAAGGGTCTAAGCCACCTGAGTAAAAAAAGTCGGTGAATCTGGTAATTAACTTGCAAGGTTTGTAAAAATGGGGGCTTAGACCCTAATCCTACTCATTAGAATTGTAATAGAAACATTATTCAAAATTTATAGAAACTAAAGAATAAAAGTTATGTAGTTTATATTGAATCTAAATAATCTTTATTATATATTTGCTTTTTGTATTAAACAAACAAGAAATCAAGATTTGAATAAGCCCGAAATCATATTATTTTATGATAATATCGGCGAAAAGCCGTATATGCTTAAACATTCGATTACATACCATCATCTTGAAAACGGAACAGATTTAAGATATATTCAAGAATTTACGGGACATGGCAGTTCTAAAACCACAGAAATTTACACACATGTTTCAAACAAAAATCTGGGTTCGATTAAAAACCCATTGGATGAGATTTTTGAAGATTCATCATAGAAGTGGTGTTTTACATACTAATATGGTATGTAAAACACCACTTTTCATAAAGATATATGCGAAATAAAAACCATTGCACTTTATAACAACGTTATGGGCAAGTTAGAGAAACGAAATAGCGGAATGACACGAGAACCACCAAATAAGTATTTTGATAGTTCATAACTGTCATATTCGATTGATAGAATATAAATTGAAATAAATAATCACAAAAAA
>Ga0208648_1001800_pt1 | contig 16205 bp, 12 predicted proteins | sample AntAceMetag02UKL_FD_184772 | JGI IMG/M metagenome (GOLD analysis project Ga0208648, IMG submission 184772) | Saline lake microbial communities from Ace Lake, Antarctica - Antarctic Ace Lake Metagenome 02UKL (SPAdes) (version 2) | ecosystem: Environmental > Aquatic > Non-marine Saline and...
CCAGGCAGTAAGATAATCATTCGAATCATATTCTATGGTTGAAGAAAGATCATAAGTTTGTCCAACCGTGACATCTGCGATCAATGCTGTGTAATCTCCATATCCAACTGTTTCCTGTCCTGTAGTGTTATTGATATCTGTAAAAGTAACATTTGTGATCCATTCATAGTCATTATCCGAACCATATGATATTGGATATTCCAGAATACCACCAATACCTATGAGTTGCATAGCCATGTCGGTAGATCCATCAAAGGTCCAGCCACTTCCAGGTGCTGTGGTTGCCCACGCTTGACCCGTGAGACCATTCCCAACAAGATCAGGATTACCGACCTCCCAGAAGTAAGTGTCTGTAGTTGGATATCCTGTAGTGTTGTAGAACTCGATCCAATAGGTTCCAACTGCCAGAGTAACGGGAGTGGCAAGAGTCAGAGTGTGCATCCACTCATCAACCCCAAAGAGTTGGAGCCCTGTTTGGACGCGGACGTAAGGTACGTCCACTTCAGTGGAGATCGTAGTTCCAGGAATACCAGCATCATCATCATGGAATATCACTGTGAAGTAATCTGGATTCATTGGAACATTGGCAGAATAATATCCACCCCAAACCACTAACTGCTCGATAGTTGCTTCGGCACTCAGAACGAAGTTCTCAGCAAGTACTTGTGGATAGGAAGCATCACAGAATATACCATTAGTCTGGTTTGGTACTTGATCGATTAAGACATTCTGCCTTGAGTTGTCAGAATTTTCCTTGGTCACTCCTTCACGATTAACATTACTTTCCCCATATTGTAGCAGGTTTGCAGGAACAGCAAAGATGCTAAATGAAAACAAGAGGATTGTTAAAATAAATAAAACTTTTTTCATAAAAATCTCCTTAATTTTTTAATTAAATGTCAAAAATAAATAACTTAAATTACAATCTTAAAATTTCAATTTTTAGATTGCGATATTAATAAGATTTGGAAAAACACATTTTTACGATGTTTGCAGTTTTTTTGTTAAATTTCGATGTTAACGGTTTTTTTTTCTTCATAATCCTACTTTTTTTTAAGATTAATTTGAAACTTTTCTAACTCAAATTTTATATATAAATACATGCGTGGACATCTAACATAATTTTGGAATTATTTGTCAAACAATTTTAATGTTTTTATTGATTTATTTTATTTAGAAAAATATGTGTTAAGCATAGGTCTTGTAACTACTGGAGTTACAGCATGTCTGAACATTAAATGCTTATATGATAGACAGTTAACTTAATAAATCCAGCAGTGCTGTTTTTGTAAATATGAGTATAAGTTGTTTATATTATTTCAGTTATGGAATCTGCAGAAATAGCAATTTATCATAATTAGAGTTCCGTAAAGTCGATTCTTCAGACGAAAAGGAAACTTGACTTATCCAGCACCTATTTGCTTGCTTAAAAAATATTTTTCCAAATAGGTGCGGGATGAGTTAAGTTAGGATGTTTCAATGGATTAGAAAACTAAAGTCAAGTCAGCTAAAGCGAACTCCTATGAAACCACTTTCTAACTTCTTGAATTATAAGGAATTTTGTGCAGCAATATTAAGACTTGGCACAAGCCAAAGGTCTTGTGTTAAGTCGATCCATCCTCGTCATGCTGACTTATCCCAAGATTCCTACGGAACTTAGGACAAGTCTCATTATGAATCTCGGTTTCATCTTAAATGAACTATCAGCTTGCTGATAGAGGGGAGCTTAACTCAAGTTTTCCGAATTAGAGATATCAGTTTTTTTTTAAAAAAAGCTGGGAAATAAAAAAATAATGACAATTTTTATTAATTCCTAAACTTGGCAGATATAATATTAAAAAAAATCTGAGGTATTTTTTGAAGGAAATATTATTTTCGGAAAGAAATCAATTAATTGCATATATTCTTATCATTTTTTGTGCTCCCTTTATTATGTGCAAATATTATCTACAGCCTTTAATAGGTGATATCTCCCAATTAGCTTTCGAGGTTCTAGGCTGTAATCTAAAAATAGTCCCTTTATTTTTTTTTATTTTCTTGATTTTTATTATTGTTCTATCAATTAAACAAATAAATCTGTTAAGAATTTTTTCAGCAACATTTATTTTATTAATTATCTTAATTGGACAAAATATTTCTGATTTTTATTTAGGAAATCCCATTTATGATATTCAAAACAACTGGCATTATATTGCATACACATTATTTTCATATTTAATGTATCGGTATTTGAGTTCAAAAAAAATAGCTCCTGCAAAAATTATTATTTATACATTTTTTGCTGCTATGATAATATCCACGAGCGATGAGTTTTTTCAGCTTAATATGACTAATCGCGTGTTTGACCTGGGTGATATCGCCAAAGATATACTGGGAGCTGTGATTGGATTAATATTGATTTTTTTTATAATTGAGAATGGAAAAATAATTCATCATGGCTGGAACTTCAGGCAAAAAAAAATCTCAGGATACCTTAAGAATCCGTTATCTTTATTATTTCTTGAATTAGTTTTTGCTATTATTTTCCTTTATTTTAGTTCAATATTAACCGAGAAATTTGTAAGATTAAACTCAATCATTATTTCTTTTATCTTTTTTGGAATATTTTTTATTATGTTTCATTTATCTGCTTATAAAATCGTTAGATTCTTTTTATTAGCATTAGTTGTTATTCAGCTCATTTCTTATGGTATTTTTTGTAGGAAGGATATCATTTATAACGCTCGGAATATTATCATATATAAAGGAATACCAATACCATATTTTGATGTTATGTTCTTTGACAACGGATTATTTAGATTAGTCGATAAAAAATCTTTTTTCCGATATGTTGATCTAATTAGAATTAAAAGTATTACCAATGATATTCTTATACTGGGAAGTGGAGAAACCGGTAAAGGTGGTAACGGATTAGCCAAAAAGGAGAAAATGCAATTTACCGTGAATCAAGCTAAGAAAAAAATGATACAGGTTTTAATTTTAAAAAATCGTGACGCTGTTACTTTGTATAATACTTTAAAAAAGCAAGATAAAAAGGTTACTTTTATACTCCATCATGAATAAGAAAAGCGATAAAATAACATTAGAATCTAAAATAATTTCCGTAATACTTTTTTTAATAATCTGTACTATACTCAGTATCATATATATGGAAAAGACTGATACAATATTATTGAAAAATCGTACAGATAGCGGAAAGATATCCGAAGCAACAATATTTTTTGATTTTGCCACACGACATCTAAATGAAAAAAGAATCCCGGAAGCTATAACTTATTATAAAAAGGCAATTAATTTCGATCCCGATTATTGCGAAGCATATATTAATCTAGCAGTTGCATATGCAAAATCAGGAGAGAATCAAAAAGCAATACAAACCCTGAAAAAGGTCCTCGAAAAAGACCCGGATACGGATCATCTTGCATATCTTAATATGGCTCAGGTTTATAGAAGATTTGATAAAGAAAAAGCAGAACAATCTTATAAAAAAGCAATTAGTCTTCATCCCTTTCCCCAATATGCATATTTTAATCTTGGCGAATTTTATTGGAGTATTAAAAAATACGATGACTCTATCATAAATATAAAGAAAGGTCTGGAACTTCAAAATATTGAATCTTATTATACCGGTGCTGTCAAAAGTGGAATTAAAACCTACTCTGAATTTCCGGAAGTTATTGCTAATTTAAAAAAAATCCTGGCTAAAGTTACTTCAGATGAAATTATGCAAAAATATGATTCAATCGTTTTTAATCATTTCTATATGAAAAACAATCCATATTTTGCAGAAAAATATGATCAAATCGGTTACCATTATCTTCGTAAAAGAGAATTTTTAGAAGCATCTGAATATTTTGAGAAATCAATACAATATTGGGATTCAAAAAGTAATAGGGCTTATAATCATTTAAAAACTGTTAATAAAAACTTGAAGAAAAATAACTCTCAAAATCTATAAATTTTCTTAATCAGATTTTATTTCTTTTTCCTTAAAAATGTAAATCTCTTCATCTTCTTTTTGCATTCCCAATTCTCTTGCCTTTTTTTCCCATACTTTCGGATTGGTTTTCAAGTCTTCGTTTTCCTTTCTCAAACGCTCATTCTCTTTGGAAATTGCTTCTACGTCTGCTTTCATATTTTTATTTTTCAGTTTCATTTCGAATCTTTGCAGAAAGCTGGAACTATCTATAAAAAGCATGTAAAGTATTATAAGAATTATAATCAGATAGAAAAAATAATGCTTCTTTTTGGGAGAATTCGATTGGGAATTATTCATAGTTCAGGATAAAGGTCTGCTTTTTATCAAAGTCGTTTTCTTTCAGAATAATTTCGTTAGAATCAACATCACGTAAGTCATCGATTAGATTGAGATATGCATCTTTGCCTGCAATTGTAAAATCAATGGCATCTGTCTTATAATGTATGGGAAAAACGATGATAGGATTTATCTTTTCTACAATGGTTTTTGCGGTTTCAGCATCGATGGTGAAAAATCCTCCTACAGGAATGAAAAGAATATCAATTTTTCCGAGTTCATTAAAAATTTCATCTGATAGTAAATGACCCAGATCACCACAATGTAAAAATGTTCTTCCTGAAATCATGAATTTCATCAAAAGGTTTTCCCCTCTCTCTTTTCCTTTTGTTTCATCGTGCCAGGTTGGGATCATTGTTATTTTCACACCTTTAATGTTGAAATTTCCAGCAGATTTCACTATTTCCGGATTGCCTTTAATCAGCGAATAATTATTATGATCAAAATGATCGTGAGAAGAAAGCAAAATATCAGAAGTCTCGTTTTCCGGCATTTTATAGCCGATATCTGTGAAAGGATCTGTAATAACTGAAACATCATCATTCCAGATTTTCCACATACTATGACCAAACCATTTAATATTTAACATAAAGCCTCCTTGCTACTTAATCAAAAATTTTGCTAAAAAACTTTTCTTAATATAAACTGCTTGAGAGGGACATAACTCGTGACAGCACATACATTTAATGCATTTAGAAAGATCAATTGTTGGTGATTTGTGTTGTTCTTTAATTTCCATTGCTTGCACAGGACAGCTTTTCACACAAATTTCACAAAGAGTACATTTTTCATTAAAAGCCGGATAAAACCAATAGAACTTACCAAAGATATTTTTTAGAAATTGCGGTAAATGTGTAAAGATTTTTATCATAAATCCGACTTTTTTTATTTTAACTTTATGGAATATAAAATTTTTCCATTTTTCCGGTATGTTTATTTTGGAAGGATCAATCTTATCAAATTCTAGAGCAGATTTGATATACTTTATTTTATCCATTTTGAATCCCATCATCTGAGCTGCGACAACATCTAATGCCGATGCTTTTGCACTGATAAAAACCAATCCGAAATTTCTGGGGATTCCTGCAGAAGGACCATCACCTTCCATCCCCCAGATGCCATCCATGATATTTAAAACGACTTTTTCCTGTACGATTTTATATAATTCTGATAGAACTTTTCCGAAACTATCCGTATCAGGATGACTCTTATGAAATTCAGATTTTTTCAATCCGGGAATCGTGCCGTACAAATTTTTTACTGCTCCTGTATAATACATCAAACAATGCGTCTTCATTTTGCTCACATTAATAACTGCATCTGCCTGCATGAAATGTTTGGAAATTCCAAGTTTATGAAACTCGATACTTTTTTCTAAGATTCCACCTTCGCTGAAATTCACAAGTTCCACATCATATTTTTCGCAAAGTTCTTTCATACCGGTTTCTTGATACACTTTCTGTACTGAAGTTGTTCCACCCGGACCATCACCCAGAAAAATTTTTTTTTGGTGTTCTTTCAGAAGGATTATTAATGCTTCCAAAATAACCGGATGAGTTGTAACTGCTTTATCCGGATGGAAAGCTGCTAAAAGATTTGGTTTTATGAGGATATTCTTTTTATCTTTGATCGTATCCCAAAAATCTATGGTTGATTCTTTGAGGAAATCGTAGATTTTTTTAAAATCATATTCTTTTATTTCTTGGATGAATACGTTCATTTTCTTACTCTCGTTTTATAGTAATTCTCAAAGCAGAGCTATGAGTTACCTGTGAGTTACTTAAAAGCTTCCATTCCGGAAAAATCTCTATAAGGATCGAAGCTTTTCAGGATTCTATCATCATCAGAAGCTTTTTCATCAATAATGATGCGTGAGATCAATTCACCTAAACCAGGTCCGAGCATAAATCCCTGACCGCACATCCCAATTGCATGAACATAATTTTTTATTTCTCTGATTTTTCCCACAATCGGAAAACCATCCGGAGTCATGGGATATTGACCACGCCAGGAACGACGGACTTTGAGATTTGCCAAACGGGGATATAAACTCACCATCCGTTTTGCGACCTGAGGGAAAAAAACTGATGTAGAATCATCACAGGTTCCTAAAATGGGAGGATTGGGAGTAATGCAGAAAACAACCTGTCCTTCATTATTCTGATAAAAATAGTAATTTGCCGAACCTTCTGCAGGACGCATATCTACAACCATGGGACCAAAAAATCTTTTCACTGGTTCGGTGATAGCACCTTCATGGCAATCTGGTTTTATCGGTAAATCCAATCCAACCATTTCTCCAATTTCTTTAGCACTATTGCCAGCAGCATTCACCAAATATGCACAGGAATATTTTCCTTTATCTGTAATAATTTCAGTAATTTTGCTGGAACTCAATTTTATATCAACTACTGTTTCATTAAATTTGTATTTTGCTCCATATTCTATACTTTTAAAATAAAAGGCATTCATAGCTAGAAGCGGAGAACATGAGCCATCATCAGGAGAAAAAGTGGACCCTCGCAATTCTTCAGTGCAAATTCCAGGAACCAATTCTGAATACTTTTCAGGAGAAATCCAGGAAATATTCAATCCGAATTCATGCTGGATTTTCATCAGATTTTTCAGCTTGTTTTCATCTGCTTCATTATACGTAGGAAAACTGTAACCATTGAACATCCAACCAAGATCATCTCCGAAATTCTCTTTCCAAGTGGAAAAAATCTTTATGCTGCGCTGACTGATTTTAATCTTTCCATAATCAGAATGAGTTGCACGTACACCACCAATCGCTTTCTTATTATTTCCCTGTCCCGGAGAATGATGAGAATCTATTACAAGCACTTTAAGTTTTTTTTCAGCGAGCGACATTGCAGCGGGAACTCCCACAGAACCTGCACCAATCACGATTACATCATAAACAGGTTTACTCATCGCACCCTCCTTGCCCATCAGCAAAATTTCCCAAGGGAACTTCCACGAAAACCGGACGCCGCACATTTTCTATTACTTTGTTAGGAGGAATATGTTGTTCTCTCATAATCTGCTGAATCAGGTTATCACAAGTTTTACTACCGCAAGGTCCCATTCCAGCACGCGAAATCGCCTTAATCTGATTCAAATCTGTAATTCCCTTTTTGATGAGTTCGCGAATTTCTCCTGCAGTTACCCGTTCACAAAGACAAACCATAGAATCGTCATCCCTCAAACCGGAAATAATCGGTTCTTTTAAAGGCTCGGAAACAGATTCATCCTGAACCTGGAAAGCAACTATTTTTTTAGCAATTTTCTTTGAAACTTTTAATCTAATTAGTTGAGTTTTATTCTGGTTATTTACCACTTTTCCAACAACTTCAACTTTTGCTAAAATGTTACCATCAATATTAACAGCTTTAACAAAATCTCCTTTTTTCACTGCATAATTTCCCACTTCGTAAGGAACTGTTACAATTGGATTTTCCGTATCTTTTCTATAATCTACTAACGTAATTGCCAGCCCGGGACAGATGGTTAAACACTTACCACAACCGATACATTCTCCTTCAAAAACTGGTAAACCCATTATGGAATTATCTTTAATTTTTATGGAATCTGTGGGACAAATTGTGATGCAGGGATTACACGGAATTTCCTGTAAACAATGAATGATTGGCAAAACGCCTTCTTCCTGTTCCGGGAAGATTTGAGCAAGTTCAGCTCCGGGTTCGGATTTGAGGATTTCAGCTTTTTCATACCACTCCTGTGGAATTTCTTCAATATCAGCTCCCAGAAATTTTGCTACTTTTAAACCGGAAATTTTTCCGTTGAACATGGCAGATGAAGCTTCAGCAATTTCCAGAGCATCTCCCGCTGCAAAAACCGGAATTCCAGCTTTTTTCGCTTCTGCAGTGAATTCATTTACAGGTTCCAAACCAACAGCAATCAGGATTGTATCACAGGCAAAAGTCTTTTCAGTTCCGGGAATTGGTTTAAAATCTTCTGTGATTTCTGTGATCGTAATGGAAGAAACCGTTTCTTCACCATTTGCACGAAGTACAGTATGAGATGTATAAATCGGAACACCCAGCCTTTTCAGTTTATCTGCGTGGACTTTGTAGCCACCGCATTTGGGAAGAGCTTCTATCAAACCCACAACTTCAATGCCAGCCTGCAAAGCATGATATCCGGCAATCAATCCTACATTTCCGCCACCCACAATAAATAAACGCTTTGTTGGTCGAATCAAATCGCGATTGACCAAAGTCTGGAAAGCTCCGGCACCATAAATTCCTGCCAGAGTATTACCGCGAAAACGCAGAAATTTTTCTCTCGCTCCAGCAGCATTTAAAATTACTTTCGGCGAAACAAGCTTGTAAACATTATCTTTGAGAATTCCAACTTTTTTATCGTGAAAAACGAAAATGGCAATACTATCGGTCCAAACTAGAATATTTTTATTTTCTTCGACATTGTTTGCCAGCAGATTTCCAATTTCAATGCCGCGCGTGCCTGCATAAGAATCTTCCACAGAGCCGAAAAATTTATGGGTTTGAAGCACTAATTTCCCGCCCAGTTTATCTTTATCATCGATCAGCAAAGTTTTGATATGATGATTTCCCAATTGAATAGCTGCTGAAAGCCCTGCTGGACCTCCGCCAATGATAAGCACATCAGTTTCAATTTCCTCGATATCCGAAATATTGGGTTTATCATCAACATCGGGAAGTTCAGGCAGACCTTCCACGCTCTGAACAAACATGTTCTCCTTTACTTTGGTCATACAGGATTTTACTGGAATTCCATTGGCAATCACTGCACATTTGGCACATTGTCCATTGGCACAGAACATTCCCTGAGCGCTTTTATCTTTGTGATGATGACCGAAAATACTTATTCCATTGGCAAATAAAGCAGAGGAAATCACCTCTCCTTTTTTCGCTTTTAAGGGCTTTTTATTCCAATAAAATGTAATTTCTTGAAAATCTTCAATTGGCAAAATAGGATGTTTTTTCAAGCGATATTCTATCATTTAATAATCTCCCGGAAAATAATTTTGGCTTTTAAACTTTTTATTAAGCTTTGAATGTCAAGAAAAAGGTTTTCAAATTTTTCATACTCCTAAAGAGATTGTTTAACCACAAAGTAACGAAAATACAAAGAAGGAATTAAGTTAGAATAGATTTCATTAAGACAGAATTAATAATTCCGTTTATTGGATATTGCAGTATATACCAAGGAAGCCAAAACCATACGGTTTCCTTCCAGGTAAGTCCGTAAAATATTTTTATCAGAAAAAAAGGTAAAATCACAGGAAGAAATTTTAATGAATTACTAAGCATGGAAGAATAAAAACCTGCAGGATTGAATATTTTAACCAGAAAAGAAACAATGGAAAATATTAATGCAATCAGGATAGCTCTAATTATACTCTTTCTTTCCGAAGCTAAAAAATAGCTTAATACCCATAATGTTAAAACTTTGAAAGGAAAAGCGATGATTGTGAAATAGAAATAGTAAGTGTTCATAAATTTATTACCTCAATAATAACATCCATACTCGTTACACAGCTCCTGGTGTGTTTAAAGCAGGACGTATCATTCTGATGCGTCCGAAACATCGCTCACAGATCTTCACGGATTTAACGGATAACAAAAACAGATAATCGCAAACCGATTCTACGATACAAATTTTAGTTTCAAGTCTCCTTATCCGTGTTCATCTGTGTGCATCCGTGAGCTATTATCACGCTTTCACATTACAAACAATATTCTTAAACCTGGCTGGAGCAACTCCGTGCGAAAGATGCATTGCTTGTCCGGGCTCACCTTTACCGCAATGGAAAGTACCATGGAATTCCCATTCTTCTTCACCACAAATTCCATCACACGCTCCCCAGAATTCGGGAGTAATTCCATAATATGTAGGTTCCTTCACAATTCCTGTAATTTCACCATTCTCAATTTTCCAGCCAATCTCGGTTGTAAATTGGAAATTATTACGGTTATCATCAATACTCCAGGTCTTGGTGAAATCTATATAATAACCATGCTCAGTAGATTTTATCAAATCCTGCAAACTTCCTTTTCCGGGAGCCAGACAGAAGTTTGTCATACGAATGAGTGGGATATCATCAGCATAAGATGCCATCATATTAGAACTGGGTTGAACTCCTAAAAGAGCAGCACATTCCTGCGAAGTCTGCTGATTGACCAAAATCCCGTTTTTGACAATATCAACTGTTGCACCGGGAGTTCCTTCATCATCCACAGGATGAAATCCCATGCCCATTTTATTCAGACTGTCACTATAAATATTTACTTTTTCCGAACCGTATTTGAAGTTCCCGAGCATCTTTGGTTTGATGAAAGTTTTTCCTGCATAAGAAATTTCTTTACCAAAGATCCTGTCAGCTTCCGTGGCATGACCGGCACTTTCGTGCAGTTGCAAAGCAAGGTGACCACCACCAATAATGATGTCTGCTCGCTCCTCTTCAATTCTGGGAGCATCCAAAAGATCGATTGCTTCCTTAATGATCTTTTCAGAATTCTCTTCCAGTTTTGCTTTGCGAACAACTTCAAAACCACCACGTCTTCCATTCATATGACCGGGCCAGGTTCTGCACATTGTCTCTTTTCCATCCGAAGCCAGAACATTAATCATTGGCATTGTATCGTAAACCAGCGAATCCACAAAAGTTCCCTCAGTATTTGCATAAACTTTATACTGTCTATAGAAAACAGTGTAAACAAAAGAGTGAACGATTTTTTCATTTCCAACCAGTTTCTTTGCGATTTTCTCGTGATAATCTATCTTGAACTTATCATCCATTAAAAACGGGTCTTCTTTGGGAACGTAAAAATAACTTTCATTTACGGATTTCAGTTTTTTGTATACTGCAGGTTCTCGTCTGAACTTACTGCCAATTTTAGCATTTAAGATTGCTTTCTTAATTGATTTTTCAATGGAAGCATTATTCAGAACCGTTGTCCCTGCAAATCCCCAGCATCCATTAACTAAAACCCGTATTCCCAAAGCAGCAGAATCATAATCTGAACCGAGATGTTTGAGAACTCCTTTTTCGAAATAAATAACCTGTTCATCTGTGGAAGTGAAACGCACATCCGCATAGGTTACTTCCGGGATATCCAATTTATTGATTATATCATAAACTAATTTTTTCATTTGTTCTCCTTTTTTTATAACCACGAATTAACGCGAAAATACACAAACAGAATATACTCGTTCCAGCAGCTGCCGGATAGGAATAAGCAAACTCAACATTCGAGATAATTCGTGAAAATTCGTGGTTTCAATTTTCATCCATGAGCTACACCGTTCTCGTTGATGAACTGATCTTGAAACCTTTCACTTTCACATGCGGCATTTTCCCGCTATTAATCCCGAATTCACCGTAATTACTTGAATAAGGAATTGTGTAAGATTTATTTTCGATTTCTGTAATTCCCTTTACAACATCAGTAATTTTTTCGGTGAATCTTAAATTGTTAACTACTTTTGTGATTTTTCCGTTCTCAATAAGAAAAGTTCCATCACGAGTTAATCCGGTTACAGAGGTTTCCTTCCTATTAATGAAATTCATATAATGAAGGCTGGAAATATACAATCCTTTTTTGATAGACCCGATTAATTCTTCCTTTGTTTTATTTCCTGTTTCCATAATCAGACACTCACCGTCAGCTCCGTTTTTCTTCATTTTCAGTTTTCTGCCATAATAATTATCTACCATAAAATTTTTGAAAACACCCTTATCGATTAGATGATTTTTTTTGTAAATATGACCATCACTATTATAATCGAAATTTATCAGATCAGGATGCTGAGGGTTATCTGTTAGAGTGATATTCTCCGGAAAAACTTTCTTACCGAGTTTATCCTCAAAGAAACTCATTTTTGTATCCAGACTTCTGGCTGTCATGCTGCTTTCCAGATACAAGAAGTAATCACCAATGCAGCGAGGAGCGAGAATAACTTCATATTCTCCAGGCTCTACATCCACAATTTTTTCAGTAGCAGCTTTTACTTTTGTTACCAGGTTTTCTGTGAATTGTTCCAAATTGAAAGTTCTGAAATTCTCGCCTCCATAAGCTTCCAAAACAGTCACTTCATTTGTATTGGAAACTGCTTTTAATTCAAAATAGATGGGAGAATTTATCTCGCGTTTGTTCAAACCATTGCTATTGATGATATACAAAGTTTTGTTGTTGCAGATAAAAGTTCCGAATATATTGAAATCATACGGTTTTACAGCTTTTGCAAGTTTATCTAAAATCTCGATCTTCTTTTTTAGAGAAACTTTCTCGATGTTATTGCTCTTTTCTTTTTCAGATGATTTGGTAAGGTCATCTTCCAGGTCGATAAAATCCGGGTCTTCCGGCAGTTTAGCGATGATAAGTTTTGCTTCTTCAATTTTTTCAATAAGCTCTTCTTTTGTAGGATTCTTCAGAGAGAAAGAATAAGATTTTTTTCCTTGATACATAGTTGTAGCCAGCGAGATAGAAGTTTTGCTGATGTTATAATTGATCTGACTCTGATAAAATCGCAGAAAATCTGTTTCCCAGTTCCGATAGCGAAAATCAAATTTCAGCTCGGGATACTCATCACAGATCTTCACAAGTTCGTCTTTTAGCTTCATAAGCTCTCCTTATTTAGATTATTAACTTTTGCAACTTGTATTTAAAGCTTTTTTCTGTAAATGAAAAAAATGAATTTTATCATTCCTGTATCTAAATTATATTTGGATTAAATAATTTTGTTGACATCATTAGTAAAATATCAGGTTTTTGCTTATGTGAACTAAACAGAAAATATACTTTGAATTTTGGGAATTTATTTACGTTTTGAAATGGGAGATATTATGGAAAACATTGGTCAATTAGCTGCAACAATATTTGGTTTTGGTTTTGCTTTCTTTGCTATTTGTAATTAGTGTAATAATTACCGTGTGTAAGAATTCATAAATATTTGTATTGGAGGTTTTATGAAGAAGATTCTCATTACTGGATTAATTATGATGATAACGTCATCTTTTTATTGTTGGCAAAGTGTTGGGTTCAAAATTAATGATCACGAATTAGTAAAAAATTATCAACTTCCAACTTGGGGATATTCGATTTTTGATATTGATCTTTCCGGAAATGGTTATTATCGTCGAAGCGATACAGATTACAAAAGGGTTAATGAATCCTATGGAATAAAATTATCACCAGGTTATCTGCGAAATTTTGAATCGGAAATAGTGACCTACAAACTTAGGACTAATGCATCTTCTGATATACGTTATTCATATTCGGAAAATGAAGAATCGCAGAGTGAGAGCATTCAAAGATATTATTCCAATCATATTTCGTTCGATGGTGATTGTAATTACTATGTTGCGAATAACTTGTTCCTGAACTTTTCAGTGGATTCTCGCTTCATATATTATGAACGAAACTTTTCTGTGGATTCCCAGGACTATATAGATCGTAGTATATTTACAGGCTCATTTATCGGGATCGGATTTGGCAGAATCCGAGACGTGAGCCCGGTATTTCGAGCTTTGAGATTACGGGAAAGAGTTGAAGCTTTGAACAGGGGAATGACACTTTCGGAAAAGCAGATCGAAGCTCTTTCAGAAAAATTTGCGCTTTATCCTCAATATGAAAATGTATATGATAGATATGAGAAGTATTTCTGGAAAGAGATATCTCCGATCCTGGGTAGTGAATTTGATGCTCTTGGTCTCTCTGAAAATCTATATCTTACCGAAGTTATGAAAGAATATATAAGACGATATCAAGGCAATGAAATTTTACTTGGAATCAATTTCTGGCAGGATTATGAAATTGAAAATGATGGTAAAAAAAATAAAGAACTCTTTCTTGGACCGAGTATCAGATATAGCAGCTACAACAATATCAATCTTAAATATCAGATCGGAGTAACCTCAAATGTATCATATCTTAAAAATCTCAGTGATTATTCTGAAGATGCAAAATTAAGATTAAATTTGTCCAATAGTCATTATTTGGATATTACTGATCGCCTCAGATGGAATTCCAGTATAAGCGTGAATTATGATTATATTTGGTATGAGAATTATGATGGTTATAAAATGACAACGACTCTTACTTCTTACCTTGATTATTTTGTAGAAAACAGTTTCTCAATATATTTACAGTTGAAATCGCAGTTAATACATATTGATCCAAATATTTATGAGAATGATGCTTACAGTTCTCCTGTATATCCTGATTTGAAACGTGATGAGAGTGTGATTATTAATTTAGGATGTAGGTATTATTTTGGCAGTATGTTCTAATAATTTTTCATTTACCGGGAGGTTAGAATGAAAACGATAATTATTTTTGTAATACTTCTTTCAGCAGGTTTGCTACTGGCAAATCCGATTGCTCCGATCATTATCAGCGAACTGCATTTTGAAGGTGCTGATTGGACGATCGAACTGTATGATTATTATGAGTTCGGGTTAACAAACCTGGATGATTGCTACATAATGTCTTCATCTGATTCTGCTTATTTTAATAATGGTATCTGCTTTGAGCCGGGAGAGATAATATTGGTTACTGAAGCGGACTTGCAGTCTCCATTATCAATTAATAAAGAAGGCGACTTTATTTATATTATGGGTGTGGAATTTGAAGATTTTGCTCACTTTGGCAACTATCAATATTCATGGGTCAATCCGCCATACGATAATCAATCTCTGGCAAGAGTAGTGTTGTCCGGTCGTTCTTTTTATAGAGAGTTGTCTTTTATATTCGTAAAAGAAAATCAACCTTCGCTCGGTTCAAATCCTTTTTCAGTAAATACATACGGAACTTTGAACGGATATGTTTATGATATCAATAATAACCCTGTTTATAATGCGGAAATCCATTATGGTCCTGCGAGTGATTTCTCTGAATTCTTTTCGGATGAAAACGGATATTTTGAAAATACACAGATGTACGGAATGAATTACAATGTAACGGTTAAAATAAACAGCGTTGTTTATGCTGATACATTCCTTACCGTTGAACCCGACTCTACCACTTTTATCGAGTTTTATACAAATTACAATTCTCTCAATATTGATGACTGCCAGATCCAGGAAGTTGTATATGGTTTATCCAATCACCCCAACCCGTTCAATCCTTCTACAAATATCAGTTTTTCCGTAACACAAACACCCTCGTTTGTGACTGTCGAAATTTATAATTCCAAAGGACAGAAGATCGATGAATTATCAATTCCTGATGGTCAGTCTTCAATTATCTGGGAAGCAGATAATTTTCCATCTGGAGTTTATCTATATAAATTAATAGTTAATGGAAAGGAACTTGCATTCAATAAGATGCTGCTTTTGAAATAAGATTGAAGAAATTATTTATACTTTTCATACTGCTTTTCATTACAAACCTTTTTCCCCGCAATCTGCAATTCTTTCGCGAAGATCTATCGTTTGAAATTAAAGAATATCATTTCTATGTAGATGGATTGTATTATTTTCGCAATACTAGTAACAAAGAACTAAAACAAAGACTTATCTATCCCTTTCCACAGGATTCTGTTTATGGAAAGGTTGATTCTCTTTTTGTAATAAATGTTATAGACTCCACTATTACAACTAATATGCAATATGGAGATAAAGGTGCTTCCTTTACTATTCAGATAGATCCCGATTCAATAGCAGTTTACAGGATATGTTACAGGCAAGAGCTTAAGGATAAAAAGGCAGAATATATTCTAACTACAACTCAGACATGGAGCAGACCGTTCGAACAAGTTAATTACAAGCTTATTTTTCCTAAAAGATTAAAATTGGATTCTTTATCTTATATGCCGGATAGTTTGAGGGAAGAAAGTAATAGATATATCTTTTACTGGCATAAAGAGAATTTTATGCCTG
>Ga0208648_1001802_pt1 | contig 16201 bp, 12 predicted proteins | sample AntAceMetag02UKL_FD_184772 | JGI IMG/M metagenome (GOLD analysis project Ga0208648, IMG submission 184772) | Saline lake microbial communities from Ace Lake, Antarctica - Antarctic Ace Lake Metagenome 02UKL (SPAdes) (version 2) | ecosystem: Environmental > Aquatic > Non-marine Saline and...
GAAAAAACAAGAAAAGAAAGAGAAACGAAAAAAGAAGTTCTGGTTTTGGTAGTTAATTGATGGTAGAGCGAAAATAATGGAGGATGATGATGAAAAAGTTTTTAGTCTTATTACTCTTTATTGTAGTTGGTTGTGGGTATACCACGCGTGGGTTTGTCTATGTTGAGGATACAATAATAATTAAGCCAGTAATAAATAAGATAGATATTACTTCTGAGAGTAGAAAATACTCTGATTATACAAGTTTTCCTATTTTGATTGAGAACAGATTAACTAATGAGATAGTTAGTAAATTCAACATTGATGGAAATCTCAAGGTGGTGAGTGAAGATCCAAATGCTTTGAAACTTGTTTGCACAGTAAATGACTATAGCAGAGATACTTTACGTTACACTGGTAGCAATGCAGTAAGCGAACAGCGTTTACGTCTTCATGTGCATATAAAGCTTACTTCTGGCGATGGAAAAGTGCTGAAGGAAAAAAATGTTACCGGAGAAACTACTTATTATCCTGACGGCATCAGCCCTGATAATGAAAGCAAGACCATTGTTCGAACAAGTGAAAGTGCTGCTCAACTGGATTTAATAAATGATGCAGCAAGAAGAATAACTGAGGCAGTCACAGAGGAATGGTAAACATCAGAGAGAGAGTTTCTTTAATCTCAGGAACTGATTTTTCACAACGTCAGCATGCAGTAGAAAATATAAAGAAAAGAATATTAAAGGGAAAAGCAGCGTCTCTTAATGTCTTTGTTTTCTACGCTAAGGAAGCAAACCCTAAGGACTTAGGCGAAAAGCTTTTTACTACTTCCTTTGGAAAGGAAAAAATAGCAATCTTCAAGGACTCTCAGGATTTATCTGCAGCAACAAGGAAATTCCTTTTTGATAATTTGAGAAGAATACTATCTAATAATCATCTTATTTTTGAAACCGACAAAGACTACTATCAATTACAAAGGGATAAGAAGTTTTCTAATGATGAGTTTTTTGTTTCGGTTTTAAAAAAAGCGGCTTTATTCAGAGTAGTTTCAACTAGGGCAAAAGCTACGATAGAGGATTTTATAGTTAGCCTGAGGAAGAATGACTTAGCAACCTCAGTATATATTCTTGAGAAGTTATTTGTCGGAGGCTTTAAAGACAAGATATTAGGACCGCAGATTATAGGAATTTTAGTTAGTAAGATTTCTTTTCTTAAAGATCCTACCGAAAAAGATAGGTATTTCAAATATTTATGGGAGGCAGATCGGGCGATAAAAGAAAAAGGCCTAGACCCTCGCTTAATTATTGAGTCACTTTTAGTTAGAGTCCTGGGACCTCATTGATACTTTAGGTTTTGTCTAGAGTAGACTTTAAGAGGATTTAGAGGCCGTTTTTTTCACTAGTTTAGTAAGACGACTTTTTTTCCGAGATGCTTTATTCCGGTGCATTATATTTTTAGATGCAGCCTTATCTAGAAGTTTATAAACCTCGATTAAGGCTTTTTCCCTGGTTGAGACATCTTTAGAATCGGCAGCTTTTTTAAGCGTTTTTATTGCTTTTTTTACGTTTTGCTTGATTACTAAATTTCTTTGTTGTCTTTTTTTACTTTGTCTTAAGTCTTTTTTTGATGTTCTTCTTTGGGGCATGTTACCTCCTTGGTTTAGGGATGATTTTATAGAAATATCACAATAATGTCAAGTCTTTTTTTAAATAAGATTTATGCTTAAGAAAGTTATAAAGAATACCTATATATTGGGTTTAGGAACATTATCCTCGCGAGTGTTAGGGTTCATTCGAGATGTATTAATTGCTAATTTTTTCGGTACTGCTGGGGTTCTTGAGGCATTTATTGTATCTTTTCGCCTACCTAATATATTTAGGAGTATCTTTGCCGAAGGGTTCTCTGATTCGGTAGCTACACCGATACTTTCTGAGTATCAAGACAACAAAGAGAGAATGTTTGAGATAGGCAATCACCTGATTTCTCTTTTTGTAGTTATTCTCTTTGTTGCGACTATCCTAGGTATTATCTTTGCTGAATTTTTGGTTGCCATTATTGCTCCGGGATTTTTGGCTGAAAGTTTTAAATTTAATTTAGCCGTATCCTTTACCCGAGTAACCTTTAGTTATCTCTTTTTTATCGGCCTCTCAGCTAATATTATTTCTTTACTATATTCGCTCAAAAAATTCTTTATTCCAGCTATAAATCCGATTTTTTTAAATATTTCTTTTATTATTGGAATAATATTTTTTAGTCGGTCTCATGAGAGTTATGTTCTTGTTGTTTGTGTGTTGATTGCCGGATTAGTTCAGTTGATCTTTCCTTTTGTTTTTTTAAAGAGAGAAGGATTTATCTTAAAATTCAACTTTTTTAAATCTCTAAAAGACAATGATGTTATCCGAATGCTAAAGTTATTTATTCCCCGTGTCTGGGCTAGCATCGTTTATCACCTAAGTGTATTTGTCGATACCATATTTTCTTCTTTAGTTTCGATAGTAGGCCAGGGAGCCTTGGCTTCTGTCTACTATGCTAATCGGTTGATTCAACTCCCCTTTGCGCTCATTGCTCTTTCAATATCCCGGGTTGCCATTGTTGATCTATCTTCTTACCATCATAAGGGCAATATGGATGATTTTAAGAGACTTTTTGTTTTTTCTCTCCAGAACATTATTTTCTTTATTATTCCCTTGGTAAGCTTTTTTCTCTTTGCCTCCAAGGACATAATCGATGTTATTTTTACTCGGGGCAAGTTTGATATTAATTCCTTGAATATGACCGCTTCAGTTCTTTTTTTCTATTCTTTTGGTTTGTTTTTCTTTTGTGGAATAAAGTTACTAGTTAATTCTTTCTATGCCTTAAAGGAGACAGCTCTTCCGGCAAGAACTGCGACTATTTCTTTAGTCGTTAATGTTATTCTAAGCGCTATTCTAATGTTTCCTTTAAAAATCGGAGGAGTAGCCTTAGGCAGCAGTTTGGCAGCAGCTTTTAATTTCAGCCTTCTTTATTATTGGCTTATAAAAAGGATAGGTAAGATAGATTTTCAGAATACTAAAACCCAATTCTTAAAGATTCTTTTTTTAAGTATTATTATAGGGATTACTGCTCGTATTCTTCTAAATTCTCTTCTTTTCGGTAAGTATCTAAACATGCTAATTGTTGTAATTTCGCTACTAGGTATATTTATCGTTGGAGGATATATTCTCGGAATAAAACAGATTAATTATTTGAAAAAATGGACGTTAGAGAGAAAGTAAAAAAATTACCTCAGAGTCCTGGGGTCTACATTATGAAATCAAAGAGAGGCAAGGCTATCTATGTCGGCAAAGCTTCTTCTTTACGAAAAAGAGTCAGCAGCTATTTTTCTAAGACAGTTGATTCTAAAACTGATAGTCTTATTAAAAATGTCGAAGATATTGATTATATTGAATCTGAAAGCTCGGAGCAGGCTTTAATTTTAGAAGCTGCTCTAATTAAAGAGAAAAAACCAAAATACAACATATCGCTTCGAGATAATAAGAGTTATCCCTATATTGAAATAACTAAGGAAAAATTTCCGAGAATTTTTATTTCAAGGCCTAGGGCAATAAACCAAAGTCTTCTCTTTGGTCCTTATCCCCAAGCAAAGACCTTGGAGTCAGCCCTAACTTTGATAAGAAGAGTTTTTCCTTATCGTTCTTGCAAGAGGATGCCAAAAGAAGCTTGTTTATTTTTTCATCTTAAGCTTTGTCCAGCTCCTTGTATAGGAAGGATATCATTGAGTGCTTACGAGGATAATATCCGGAGTATTCGTAAGGTATTAAAGGGGCAGAGGAGAGAACTAGTCAGCCAGCTAACTGCTAAAATGAAGAAATTAGCAGCCGAGAAAAAGTTTGAAAAAGCTGCTTTCATAAGAGATAAAGTGCTAGCAATTGATACCCTTTATGAGGGTAAGCCCAAGGATCATGAGATTATTGCCTTAAAAGAGATTTTGAATCTTCCGAAGCTTCCTTTGTGTATAGAAGCTATAGATATTTCTTCTTTAGGCAGAAGTGATTGTGTAGGTGCGGTGGTGGTCTTTAGAGATGGAGTTCCTGATAAAAATAGTTATCGTCGTTTTCAAATAAGAACAGCGAGAAAAAGAGATGACTACGATATGATTGCTGAAGTTATAAGAAGAAGATATTCTCGTTTAATAAAAGAGAATTCATCCTTACCAAATTTAATTATTGTTGACGGCGGTAAAGGCCATCTTTCACGAGCTGATAAAGAATTAAGAGTATTAGGAGTTTCGGTTCCTCTTATCGGTATTACCAAAAGAAATGAGGAAATTTGGAAAGTTTCCAAAAAGACTCCGGTGGCTATTTCTAGAAGTAACTCAGGGTTGCATTTAATTCAAAGAGCTAGAGATGAAGCTCATAGATTTGCTCATGCCTACGGATTAGTGCGTAGAAGAAAAAGAACAGTAACTAGAGCTAAAGCAAAAGGCTGAGGTAGTCAATAAAAACAAATAAATTTAGAGAAAAAATAAGAGATATGATAAAATAGGAAGTAAAATAAATGAAGGCTAAAAGTAGGAATATAAACAGGAGGTAAAAAGTGACTTTTAAACAAATTCTCGATGTAATGATTGAAAAAGATGCATCAGATATTTTTATAAGAGCTAATGGAAACCTTAGGGGAAGAGTTTACTCTAAGGTAGTGACAATTAGCGAGGAGATAATAAGTACAGATAACGTAAGCAAAATTATTAAGGAGATAACACGTGAGATTGACAAAGAAAGGCTAAGAAGCCAAAAGGGATGTGAGTTTACCTATTGGTATAAGGAGGTTTGGCGTTTTCGTGTCGGTGTGTTTTATCAGAGAGGTACTTTAGCTTTAGTAATAAGGAAAATTGATTTGCGTATCCCTTCCCTTGAGGACCTTAACCTTCCGGCTAAACTATTAAAGAAGTTTTGCAAAGAAAGAAGAGGGATAGTTTTTCTTACCGGTATAACCGGGAGTGGAAAGTCCACAACTATTGCCAGTATGATTGAGCATATTAATAACAACTTTGGCCGTCATATTTTTACTATTGAAGAGCCAATTGAATTTACCTTTGATGATAAAAAGTCAGTTATAAATCAACGAGAGATCGGTATCGATGTTTGGAGTTACAAGGATGCGCTTAAGCAATTTGCTTTACACTCCCCAGATGTTATCTATATCGGAAACATTCGTGATGTTGAAACTTGTCATGCCGCCTTAACTGTTGCTCAAACAGGAGTTCTTGTTCTTTCTACTCTGCATACAATAAACGCAGCTTCAACAATAGAAAGAGTAGTGAACTTTTTTCCATCTCATCAGCACAATTTTGTTCTTAATCAACTTTCTTTTCTTCTGAAAGGAGTATTTTCACAGCGGCTGCTTCCTAGGTGTGATAAACCAGGGCTTGTTCCGGCTTATGAATCAATGGTTTTAAGCCCTTCAGTATCCCGCCTCATAAGAGAGAATAAGCTTTGGGAAATCCCTAAATATATTGATGCTGGAGACATCTATGGAATGGGGAATTTTCAAAAATCTTTATTAGAACTTGTTGAGACGGGTAAAATTAGCCCTGAAATTGCCTTAGAGTATGCTGACCGGAAAGAAGAGCTGGCAATGGAATTAAGGAGTCGGGGAAAGTTGCAAATATAGGATGAGAGCTTTTAGATGCAAGAGATAAAAAAACAGATAGATAAGATAGAAAAGGAAATCAAGAACTTGGCCCAGATGCTTAACATTGAGCCTAAGCGTACCCAAGTTAAAGAGCTACAGCTAAAAATGTCTGAGAATAATTTTTGGACAAATTCAAAACAAGCGGCTAACGTGGTGGCTTCTCTTAAGGAAGTTAAGAGTGATGTTGATGATTGGGATAGTTTAAAGGGTAGACTTGATAATTTAACAGAGCTTCTTTCTATTTATGAGCCTTGTCTTGAGAAGGATATTTTGGTTGAAGAGAAGAAGCTAAGAGAGGATTGTCAATGTTTGAGGTTAAGAATTCTTTTTTCAGGTAAGTTTGATAAAGCTAATGCTATTATTGAAATAAATTCCGGAGCTGGAGGCACTGAAGCTTGTGATTGGGCTAGTATGCTATTTAGAATGTATTTTAGATGGGTTGAAGATAAGAAATTTAAATTTAAAATGTTGAACGAACTTAAAGGAGATGAGGCTGGAGTAAAAAGTGTTACCTTTTTCATTGAAGGTAGAAAAGCTTATGGATTGTTACGTTCAGAGATAGGGGTTCATCGGTTAGTGAGAATTTCTCCTTTCGATGCTAATAAGAGACGCCATACATCCTTTGCCTCGGTAAATGTACTTCCCGAAATAAAAGAAGATATTGAAATTGAGATAAGACCGGAAGATTTAAAAGTAGATACTTTCCGAGCTTCAGGAGCTGGCGGCCAGCATGTAAATGTTACTGACTCAGCAGTTCGGATTACACACTTGCCTTCAAAGACTGTAGTTACTTGTCAAAATGAACGTTCTCAACACCAGAACAAACAAGCAGCTCTAAAGATTCTTAAAGCGAAATTGTATGAACGTAAAGAAGCCGAGAGCAGAAAAGAGTTTGAGAAGACTTCTGGGAAAAAACAGAGGATTGAATGGGGTTCTCAAATTCGCTCTTATGTTCTGCATCCTTATCTTTTAGTGAAAGATCATAGAACGAACTTAGAAATTCATGATGCTAAGTCAGTTTTAGATGGTAAGATAGATGAGTTTATTTATGGTTATCTAGAATATGACAGCTCTCAATCAGCAGATTAAATGATTAAAAAGTTTATTATCAAAAGGTGTCAAAAAAAAATTAGTGCTTTAAACCCTAAGGTGGATATTTGCTTAAACAGTGAGCTTCCTACTCCTTCCTTAAAGGAAGCAGCTTCTTTGGCTTTTTTAGTTAGCAAAGTTAATTTCCAAGAAGAAGCAGTAATTAACAAACCCGATAAATTTTTTAAAGAAAAAACGTCTGAATTTAGGGAATTAATAAAAGAGAAAACCGCCAATGTAGCTCCTGAGAAATATAAAGAGGTATTGGAGGGCGTTTTTGATGAGATACTTCCCTTTTACTTCGCCATGGTTAGAGAAGTGGCCAAGAGAACAGTGAAGATGCGACACTTTGATGTTCAAATTTTAGGTGGAGTCATTCTACATAAAGGTAAAATAGCTGAGATGGTTACCGGAGAAGGAAAAACTCTTGTAGCAACTCTTGCCGCGTCTTTAAATGCTCTTACTGGTAAAGGGGTTCATATCGTTACGGTTAATGATTATCTAGCTAAGCGTGATAAAGAGTGGATGAGTCCAATTTATGAGTTTTTAGGATTGTCTTGTGGAGTTATTCAGCAAGATATACCAAATCAACAGAGAAGAGAAGCTTATCTTTGCGATATAACCTACGGAACTAATAATGAATTTGGGTTTGATTATCTTCGCGATAATATGGTGACCAATGTAGAAGGCATGGTTCAAAGAGAACATTTTTATGCAATAGTTGATGAAGTCGATTCTATATTAGTCGATGAGGCCAGGACACCTTTAATCATATCTGGTCCTGCTGAGAGCAATATAAAAAAGTATTATAATGCTGATAAAATAGTTAAGCAATTGAAAACCAAGCTTATTATTCAGAGTTTTTATAATAAAACCGATGGAACGATTACTTTGAAAAATCTTGACGGAAGCGAGACAAAGTTATCTTCTGAAGAATTTGAACAAAACTTTGATGCAGTTGGTGAAGAGAAAACTCAAAATATTGATTTTACCCCCAAGGGTGAAAAAAGAGCTGAGAATCTTTTAGGAATAAATAGCATTTCCGAAGAAACACCGGATAAACTCTCTAATTCTTGGAAACATTACCTTACTCAGAGTCTAAGAGCGCATAATTTTTTCCATATTGACAGAGAATATATAATAAAAGATGGCAAAGTAGTTATTGTTGATGAGTTTACTGGTCGGCTTATGGCGGGTAGGCGTTGGTCTGACGGTTTACATCAAGCCGTAGAGGCCAAAGAGGGTTTAAGGATTCAAGAAGAAAGTCAGACTTTAGCTACTATAACTCTACAGAATTACTTTCGAATGTATGATAAGTTAGCCGGGATGACTGGAACTGCTTATACAGAGGCTAGTGAGTTTAATCATATTTATAAGTTAGATGTAATGGCAGTTCCTACAAATAAGCCTTTAATAAGGGAGAATCGCGCTGATAGAATTTATAAGAACAAGAAAGGTAAGTTTAATGCTGTGATAAGTGAGATCGAAGAGCTCTATAAAATAAAGAGACCTGTTTTAGTGGGTACAACCTCAATCGAAGATTCAGAACAGCTTTCTTTTTTGCTTGAGAAGAAAGGGATTTCCCACAATATCTTGAATGCTAAGTATCATGAAAAAGAAGCTGTTATCATTGCTCAGGCCGGTCATTTATCCCAAATTACCATTGCTACTAATATGGCTGGGCGAGGTACTGATATAGTTTTAGGGGGTAATATTGATTATTTTATTAAAGATATTCTATCCAGGAACAATATACTTCCAGAGGACACTAACTACAAAGAGGAGTATGAGCATTTAAATAATCAGCATAAAGATAAGTTTCAGGCTGAGCATGATCAAGTCATTGAATTGGGAGGCTTACATATCATTGGTACCCAACGTCACGAAGCAAGAAGAATTGATAATCAGCTTAGAGGTAGGTCGGGGCGTCAAGGTGATCCTGGTTCTTCTCGCTTCTATGTTTCGCTAGAGGATGATCTAATGCGTCTTTTCGGTTCAGAAAAGATTTATGGCTTAATGGAAGCTTTTGGGTTTTCTGAAGATCAGCCAATAGAACATGGACTGATTAATCACTCTTTAGCTGTTGCTCAAAAAAAGGTAGAAGCCCATAATTTTGAGATTCGAAAGCAACTTCTACAATATGACAATGTGATGAATAAACAAAGAGAGGTTATTTATAGCCAGAGAAAGGAAATTTTAGAGAACAAAGATATGAAAGAGGAAATTTTTTCTATGGTTGATGGGTTCTTAGAAAGGAATACTTCCCATTATTTTCGCGAAGAGAGTAATTTTGTAGGATTGATTCATTGGATAAAATCTAAGTTTGGCTTAGAGGTACCAATCAGTGAGTTGAGTGGTTTATTACCTGAAGAGGTAGTGGATTTTGTTAGTAAAAAGCTTAAAAGTGCTTACCAAGAAAAGGAGAAAGCAGCTGGATCTGCGAATATGCGTCAAATGGAAAAGGTGGTTAGCCTCTGGATTGTAGATTCGCGTTGGAAAGAGCATCTTTTAACTATAGACCATTTAAAGGAGGGCATGCATCTGCGGGCTCATGCCCATGTTGATCCTTTAGTAGAGTATCAAAAGGAATCTTATTTTGCTTTTCAAGAGATGATTCTTGCGATTAAAGAGGGAATTGTTGAACTATCTTTTAGAACCAAGATAACCCCGAGAGAAGAAGTAGGAGTTTTTGCTGATTCGAATAAAAACTTTATACACTCTCAGTACACCCCCCTAAATAAAGGTAAAGAAAAACCTCCTCCGGTTTCCAAAGCTTCTGCTACTACTAAGAAAGTGGGAAGAAATGACCCTTGTCCTTGTGGTAGTGGTAAGAAATACAAGAAATGTTGCGGAAGGTGAGCGGGCAGTGGTTCGATGATTAGTTTAGTGCTTTCTTTTATTAGTGGTTTGCTAACCGGATTAAGTTTTAACCTACCTAATTTTTCTTTTCTAGTTTGGTTTTCAATAACTCCTTTTATCTATGCAATAAGTAGAGGACGTCTTAGAATAGGCATACTTTCGGGGATAATTTTTGCCCTTTCTTTCTACGGTCTTACTCTTTTCTGGGTAGTTAATGTCACTAAGTTGGGATTAGTTCTCCTACTTTTTTATCTTTCCATTTACATTATAATTTTTTCTTTGTTTGGAAAAAAGCTTTACAGGAAATCTTTAAGGCTAATTACTCTCCCTTGTCTCTGGGTTATCTTGGAATTTTTAAAAGAGATTATTTGGTGTGGGTTTGGATGGGCAAATTTAGGGTATTCTCAATTTGAAAGTTTTCATCTTATTCAAATAGCGGATTTAGCTGGAACAAAGCTAATATCGTTTTTAATTGTTATGGTGAATATTTTAATTCTTGAAGTATTCCTATTTTTAAGAAAAAGAGACAGAGATCCCGAAACCAGAAAAAATATTTTTAAAAAGGTCATTTTCATCTTTTTTGTCTTTGCGATTTTCTTTTCATATTCAGCCTATAGATTAGGTAGTTTAAAAGAGTCAGGGTATCATAAAATATCAGTAGTTCAACCGAATATTCCTCAGGAATTAAAATGGGAGCCTTTTTCCCGGTTTAAGATTGTAAAGGTATTAAATGACTTAGCTGAAGGTACAGAGAAGGATTCTCTAGTCATTTTTCCTGAAGCTTCCTGGCCACTCATTGTTAATCAAGACAATTTTTATGAATTGGAGCAATTTATCTGGGGCTTAAATCGAGATGTTCTTATCGGGGCAGTAGTCGAGAGTGATGGTGAGTTTTTTAATGAAGCTTTACTGTTTGATCAAGAGGCAGAGCTCATAGATATTTACCAGAAGATAAAGCTAGTTCCATTTGGCGAGTATGTTCCTTTAAGAGAATTCTTGGCCTTTATTAGTGTTTTTAATTCCATCGGTGATATATCCAGAGGTGATAAGTTTGTGAGTTTTTCTCATAAGGAGAAGAGATTCGCTGCGCTTATTTGTTTTGAAGATATCTTCCCTAAACATGTTATGCGTTTTGCACGAGACAACGATTTTCTAGTAAATATTACCAATGATGCTTGGTTTAAAGGAGAGCCCCAGGCTAGACAACATCTTAGTATTATGGCTTTAAGAGCCGTGGAGAATAGAATTTCTATAATTCGAAGTGCGAATACCGGCATAAGCGGTTGGGTTTCTTTTAAGGGTGAAGTTAATAAATTTAGAAAGAACCGGAAGGAAGTGTTTTTTGCTGGGACCAATAATTTTGAAATTTCTTTAAATCAGGAGAGAAGTTTTTACAATAAGCACGGAGAATATTTTCCTTTTATTTGCGGTATTTTTTTGTTTGGTGTTTTTATAAGGAAGAAAGGCAGTTGCTAAAAGAACCTCTTATGCTATAATTTTTTTATAAATTATGGGTAATGAACGAAAGAAAATTCTAAAGAGAAAATTGGCCTGGTTTGTTTTAAAGGGGTTTGCGTCTTTGAGTGAAGTATTTCCCTTAAGTTGGAATTATTTTATTGGCAGTCTACTGGGAAATCTTGCTTACTTAGTGATCGGGCGTCATCGCAAAATCGCCATCAACAGTCTTTCAGTTGCCTTTCCTGAAATGTCTTTAAAAGAAAAAAAGAAGATTGTTCGTTTTTATTTTTCCTTTATGGCTCAGAGCACTTTTGAGTTACTCTTTTTTGTAAAAAATTCTCACCATTTAGAGAATATCCAAATTGAGGGTAAGGAGAATTTAGAAAAAGCTTTAGAAAAGAAAAAAGGAGTTTTACTTTTAACAGCTCACCTGGGAAATTTTCCCTTAATGCTTTTAAAATTAGCTAAAGAAGGGTATCCGATAAATATTGTTGCCCGGCCGATGCGGGATAAGGATACTGATGATTATGTAAATAGTTTACGAATAAAAGCAGGGGTAAAAACAATTCTTTCTTATCCGCGTAAGGTGTGTGTAAGCGGGATATTGAATGCCTTGCGGAATAATGAGATAGTGGTTATCCAAGTTGATCAAAATTTCGGTACTGGTGGAGTCTGGGTCAAATTTTTTGGTAAGTTGGCAGCTACTCCTGTAGGGCCGATTACTCTTGCCTTAAGAACTAAAGCTGCTATTGTCCCTGCATACATGATAAGAGAGAGCACCCCTAAAGGGATGGCTTCGCCTAGAGGAAAACATCAGCTAAAAATATTTTCTGAAAAAGAACTAATTATAAAAGAAAATAAAGATGAAACCATTCTGCTTAATGCTATAGAAATTACGCGAGTAATTGAGGGGTGGATTCGAGAATTTCCTTCCCAGTGGGCATGGGTGCATCGGCGTTGGAAATCACGTCCTTCAGAACAGGTTAAAGAATCTCGTTTTAAAGTTGAAGGAATGTAAGTTTTTTAAAGAAATGACTTTACAGCAATAGTCCGTATGTTATAATTATATCAAAGGGAGGTATAATGGATAAATCAAAAATAATTCCTATCATTCTTTTAATAGTTGTCTTAGGCGTCGGTTTTGTTGCCTTTACTTTTTATACTGAAAAAGAAAGTTTAATAGTTTCTAATTCTGAGCTAGTAGAAGAGAATGATGGTTTGACAGAGGTAAATAGTAATCTACGATATAAGTTCAAGAAAATAGAGAAAGAAAAGGCTGAAATTGACCGTAGACTATCTTTGGTCAAGGATGAACTCTCCGAAACTGAATCAGAAATGGAAAGCTGGAGAAAAAAATGGTCGTTGGTATCTAAAGAAAAAGACGAGTTAGTTGAGAAAATGAAAAGTACCTCTGCTTCTGAGGTTACGGTTGTGGGGGGAGCAGATACTGGAAATATTTCCGAAGATCATTGGGCAGATTTCGTTCAAAATCGAGCTTCTTTGGAGGCTAAGTTTGATATTTTAAGTAAAACTCTCTTTGAAGAGAAAAACAAAATGCTAAAGTTAAGTCGGGAGAATAAAGAGTTGAGTATTCAGATAGATCAGGTAGCTAAAGAGAAAGATAGACTTTTAGAGGAGATAAAATTTAAGGAAAGAACTTTACGTATCATGAGTATGGATTTAGTAACTGAGAGAGAAGGAAGAGGAAGCGCTGTTGATGAAGTAAGGAAATTACGTAAAGAGAATGTGGGTTTAAAGAGAGAGCTAATAATGGCTAATAAAGATTTAATGAAGCTACAAGACACACTCAAAGATGCTATTTTTAAGAAAGATGAACTAGAGGAAAAGATCAGTGATGCTGATACTATTTTAAGGGAAAAAGCTATGGCTTTCGAGGAGCTGCAAGTGCAACTTGAGCGGACAATTGATGGAGGTAAGAAAATTATATCAAAAGAGTCAGCTTCGGTAGAATTGCCGCCGATTGTAGTAAAGCCTAGCGCTCCAGGATTAAAAGAGTTGCGAGGAGAAATCATTGCTGTAAACCATGAAGAAAAGTTTGTAGTCGTAGACATCGGCGAATCCTCAGGTTTAAGGCCAGGTGTTTTATTAAAAATTATGCGCGGAGGCAAAGAAGTAGGGAGTGCAGAAGTCATTGAGACAAGGAAGGAAATCTCCGCAGCAGACATAAAAGAAGTAGTTGGTGGTTATACTGTCCAAGAGGGCGATATTACCATAACTCGGTAACATTCGTGTCTTCTTCTAAAATTACCATAAAAGATGTAGCTCGCCAAGCCGGTGTTTCTATCGCTACCGTTTCGCGTTTCCTCAACAATGCTTCTCTTAAAGAAGAAAATCGACAACGAATAGAAAAGGCTGTAAAGGAATTAAATTACCATCCTTTACTTTATGCCCGCCGCCTAGCCGGAGGAAAACTTGATACTTTTGGTTTAATCATCCCAGGTTTTGAAGGTATTTTTTATTCTTTTTATGCCTTGGAAATAATCCGGGAAGTAGCTGTTTCTTTGGGAACTAACGACATTGATTTACATCTTAATATTTTCTGGAACAAGGATAATTTCAAGACTTCTCTCATTGACGGAGTCATAATGGCTGATATCATTGGGAATGATAAACAGCTTAAAAGGCTAATTAAAGAAGATATTCCTTTGGTGGTTGTAAATCGTCAAATAGAAGATTCGGATATAAATTGTGTTGCTGTAAATAATTTTAAAGGTGGTTATGAGGCAACAGAGTTTCTGATTCATCACGGGCATAAGCGTGTAGCTCATCTTGCTGGTGACTTACGTGTTCAATGCGCTCAAGATAGGGTAGAGGGATATAAATCTGCTTTGGAGAAAAATGGAGTAGGCCTGGTCGAGGAGTACATTAAGACTACCAATTTTTCACGCAAAGAAGCCCGATTAAGATTGGAGGAATTATTTTCTTCAAAGAATCCTCCTACAGCTATCTTTTGTTGCAGTGATGAAATTGCTAGTGAGGTTTTAAGTTTTGCTGAGGAAAAAAGGATGGAAGTGCCTAAGGATTTGAGCGTTATTGGTTTTGATGATAACCCTCATTGTCTTTATGGAAATGTAATGCTCACTACAGTAAGACAGCCTTTAAAGGCAATGGTTCATCAGGCTGTAAAGATACTAAAGGAGAACATAGAGAGTAAGAAACCTGCCCGAAAAATAGTTTTGGATACCGAGCTTATTATTCGTGATACAGTAAGTTTTCTATAGTATATTTTCCAATCCTTCGGAAATACTCAGGATTGGCCCTGAGTGTAATCGAAGGGCCAATTAGTAGTTGAAATTGGTAAGGAGTGATAATTGCCTGAATCTCAACATATTGTGTCAGTAATTACTAAAACTACTATATCTTGTATTTTTTTCTTGACATTATTGTAAGGGCGTGATATAAAAAGATGTTTTACCAATCAGTTGTTTTCTTCAGCATTAAATCTCGGGTTTTGAATTACCGCAAACATATCTTCAAAAAGAAAGGGGGGCTATGAAGGAATTGGATTTCTCTTCTAATGCGATTATTGTATTAAAAAAACGTTATCTTAAGAAGAATAGCGAAGGTAAGGTTATTGAAACTCCCAGCGAATTACTAGAAAGAGTAGCCAAAGCTATTTCTGGAGTAGAGAAGAAGTATGGAGCTGACGATCAAAGCCTGAAAAAGTGTGAGAAGGCATTTCTTGAGATGATGAGAAACTTAGAGTTTATGCCTAACTCTCCCACTCTTATGAATGCTGGTAAAGACTTAGGCCAGCTTTCAGCCTGCTTTGTTGTTCCGATTGATGATTCTATGGAATCTATTTTTGATGCTATAAAATCAACTGCACTTATTCATAAGACTGGTGGAGGTACTGGTTTTAGTTTTTCACGTCTTCGAGCCCAAAGCAGCGTGGTTAAATCTACTGGCGGAGTGGCTTCAGGACCAGTTTCATTCATGAAAGTTTTTGATGCTGCTACTCAAGCAGTGAAGCAGGGAGGCACTCGTCGAGGAGCCAACATGGGGATACTAAGGGTAGATCATCCTGATATTCTAGAATTTATAAAGTGTAAAGGAAAAGAAGGAGAGATCTCCAATTTTAATATTTCTGTAGCTTTAACTGATGACTTTATGGAAAAAGTTTTAGCGAAAGAAGACTATCAAGTAATTGATCCTCACAATAAAAAAGTTGTCGGAAAATTAAATGCTTGGGAGGTTTTTAATACTATCGCTAACTGTGCTCATAATAATGGAGAACCAGGAATTGTTTTTATAGATAAGATGAATAAAGACAATCCGACTCCTCATTTAGGCGATGTTGAAAGTACTAATCCTTGCGGTGAGCAACCACTCTTGCCCTATGAGAGTTGTAACCTTGGTTCTATTAATTTATTTAAGATATTAAAGAAAAGGGATAGTGGTTATGAGGTTGATTGGGAAAAATTAGAAAGAGTGACTAAACTTTCAGTAAGGTTTTTGGATAATGTTATTGAGGCTAACAAATTTCCTCTTCCTCAAATTCGCGAAAACACCTTAAAAACAAGAAAGATTGGTTTAGGCATTATGGGTTGGGCAACTATGCTTGGATTTTTAGGGATTCCTTACGATAGCGAACAAGCGATAAGTTTAGCAAAGAAAATAATGGAATTTATTCGCAGAAATGCTGAAGAAGAGTCTATAGATTTAGCTAAGAAAAGAGGAACCTTTCCAGCTTGGGATAAGAGTATTTGGCAAAAACAAGGAGTAAAGATTAGAAATGCCACCTTAACTACAATTGCTCCTACCGGAACAATAAGTATTATTGCTGGGCCAACTGCTTCAGGTATAGAACCTAACTTCTCTCTTTGCTATTTCCGTAATGTTTTAGATGGAGAAAAACTTTTAGAGGTAGACCCATCATTTGAATGTATTGCTAAAAAAGAAGGTTTTTATTCAGAAGGGTTAATGAAAAAAATAGCTAGTGGGGAGAGTATTCAAAAAATGGATGAAGTTCCTGATGAGATAAAAAGAATCTTTAAGACCGCTATGGATATATCACCTTTCTGGCATATAAAGATGCAGGGTGCTTTTCAGGAATTTACCGACAATGCTGTTTCTAAGACAATAAATTTACCCAATAGTGCTACTGTGGAAGACATAAAAG
>Ga0208648_1001810_pt1 | contig 16127 bp, 11 predicted proteins | sample AntAceMetag02UKL_FD_184772 | JGI IMG/M metagenome (GOLD analysis project Ga0208648, IMG submission 184772) | Saline lake microbial communities from Ace Lake, Antarctica - Antarctic Ace Lake Metagenome 02UKL (SPAdes) (version 2) | ecosystem: Environmental > Aquatic > Non-marine Saline and...
TCAATGCTCATTTGCACCGAGTTGAGATTATCACTTTCGACCAACTAGTGCGCATTGCCGACAGGGTATTACATGTCTTTCGTGCTGAATCTGAGGTCAAGACACCTGCGGTTCATGGCGAGGGGTGTGATGAGGAGGAAGTGTCATTAAAGGACCATTGAGCATTATAGCAGGTGTACCCACATGACGCGCACCGCTCTAACCGTTGATTACCCGACTGAGAATGCTCCAGCAGAGTTTTTTAAGAGCACTTGACCTGAGCGCGGCGGCATGTTATCTGGAAGCAAGACCTGAACGTGAATATAATTGGAAACTATATAAACATAAGTTAGCAGTCAAAAGAAGTATATGCATGGAAACGGAAAGCTGGCATTCATCATTCAATCCAAAGAAATTTTTATCGAGAGTAAACCTTGATAAATTGATTGAGCACAATGAGGCATACAATGAAAACAAGGTGGTTCAAGGAAACACACCATGTATTCTTTGTAGTAGCAAACAAGGCCCAGGCATCTTACTGAATGATAAATCATATTTGTGCAAGAGCTGTTTTTCCGAGGTATCGACTATTACATATCCTCAGAAGTATGAGGAAGATAGAAGAAATTATCTGAAAGCAAAAGAGTCACGGCGAATAGCCTTAGAGGAATTAACAAAACAGTGTGCATACACTAAAGAGGGTACTTCTGTAACGATTTTCGCTTTTGTATCGATAGTTTTGCTTTTTATTCACATAGGGCTATTAGTTGTTCCAGCAATACTATTTGTAGTTTCTTCTTTTATCGAAAAGGAGCAGGAACGAAAGCTTCAAATTTGGAATAAGCAGAAAACGGAATGGGAAAATGTTAATCCCGAACCAAATCCACCAGAATTAAAGCATTTTCACGATCCTCAAGCACATTTAACAGCTAAAGACCATACTATTCTAAAGATATTTAATAATTGGCCAGGATTACCGCCATTTTGGAAATATCTGCGTGAAGTTGTACTTAGTAGAGATGGTGATCATTGTCAAGTTTCTGGTTGCCCATCTCGGGTAACTTTGCATGTTCATCATAAATCGCCAGTCTCTAAAGGTGGAGAGCATGTACCAGACAATTTGGTTTCACTATGCGATTTTCATCATGCACTTGAGCCAGATGAAGGGCATGAAAGAATATGGGGAAGCATAAAGACTCGATATTTTACTATCGTCAGAAAACATACCAGGCACAACCGAGCTGGTTCTGGATACCATAATGTTCGAGCGCATGTCAGACGTTTAGAATTGGTTAAGAAGAATGAGCTTAATGAGATAAAACGGTTTTATTCACTATCTTGTCCATCTTGCGGCAGTGGAAGTATATCTATATTAGTAAAAGATAAAGTTAATGTTGTTTGTGGATCATGTTCTAAAAAATGGAGTGGACCAAAAGAGCTTACTGAAGAAACTGGGCCAAGGCTTGCCGAATTTCTCACAATAAAGAGAAATCAAGGTATTTGGAAAGCCAAGTGGGACATGCTTTCATCTCGCACCAGCAATGTGTTTTCAGCATTATCATCCAGCAAAAAATCCAAAACAAAATCAAAGAAGCCTAAAACATTAAAAAATATACGTGAAGAGGACAAACCACTATGTCCGAAATGTGGTAGCCCAATGAAAATAATAGCTCCAAAGAAAGGGCAACGATGGAAGAAATTCTGGGGTTGTACGAAGTATTGGTCTGAGGGGTGTAGAGGGAGTATAAAGGCATGAAGCTAAACATGTGCATAACAACTGCTAACAATCAAATCCCGCAGAGTTTTTTGACAGCACTTGGACTAAGAGCAATAAACCCAGTTATCAAGTTAACTGGGTTAAATTCGCATTTGAATTGACTAATGCAACACCCTCTGCAAACTGAAGCTTGGGCTCTAAACATTTACGGCACAAGCTGAAGCTTGAACTCTAAACTTTACCGCGTCTCATGCCGTTTTGCTTTTCGGGTTGCTTCTTCGGTGAGATATCTTTTACGTAACCGGATTGAAGATGGCGTGACTTCGACAAGTTCGTCATCTTCGATGAATTCCAGCGCCATTTCCAGGGACATCTGCCTTGGCGGGTGGAGATGATATGTTTCATCTGATGATGCGGCACGAACATTTGTCAGTTTCTTTTCCTTCGTAGGATTAACCCACATATCGTCCGATCTTGAATTCTCGCCGACTACTCTTCCGGAATAAACCTCATCACCGGGAGAGATGAACATGACTCCACGCTCCTGCAGGTTTTCAAGGGCATAAGCAGTGGTTCGTCCTATTCGATCAGCGATAAGCACTCCACTGATGGCACGTTTGAATTCACCTGTATGGGGACGCCAGCCAAGGAAAATATTGTTCAGGATCGCGGTACCGCGTGAATCCACAATCAGGGCGGCACGAAGACCGATAAGCCCACGCATCGGGATTTCAAACTCCAATCGTACCCATCCCGAGGAATGATTTACCATTTTAAACATCTTGGCTTTACGAGAACCTAACATCCCGGTTACAGTTCCTATGTATGCTTCCGGGCAATCAATAACGAGGTACTCAAACGGTTCAAGCAATTTTCCATCTTCGACACGTGTCCGGACAGTTGGCTTACCTACAGAAAGTTCGAATCCTTCACGTCGCATCGTCTCGATCAGGATTGCCATCTGCAACTCGCCTCTTCCCACTACTTTAAAAGAGTCGGTGGTATCTGTGTCCTCTATCTGGATTGACGGGTTTCCCTGGATTTCTTTATATAGACGATCACGTAGCTGGCGGCTGGTTAACAGTGATCCCTCTTTCCCTGAGAAGGGGGATGTATTTATCGAAAATACCATTTCGAGAGATGGTTCGTCTATTTTCAGTGCAGGTAAAGGACATGGTGTTTCCGGATCGGTAAGAGTATCACCCAACCTGATACCCTCAATCCCGGCAATAGCGATTATGTCGCCGTGTTCAGCTTCCGGGATTGGTATCCGTTTTAATCCCGAGAATCCGAATAGTTGCGTAATCTTGGCTTTCCTGCCTTCTTCATTTTCCAGTCCGGCGGTCATAAGCACATTCTGACCAACTGCTATCTTACCGTTCAAAATGCGACCGATTCCAATTCTTCCCAGGTAATCGCTGTAATCCAGGGAAGTGATTTGAAGTTGCAGGGGATGATCCTCCTTGTATGAGGGAGGCGGAACTTTTTCGACCAGAAGATCAAATAATGGTCGTAAATCAGTGCCCGGCGTATTATAATCGAGGGTAGCTAATCCATCACGGGCGACTGTGAACACTACGGTGAAATCGCATTGTTCCTCGCTGGCGTCAAGATCGAAGAAAAGCTCGAGCACTTCGTCTAACACCTCTTCGATTCGTGCATCCGGGCGGTCAATTTTATTGATCACTACGATAGGTGACAGACCATTTTGAAGAGCGTTGGAGAGGACATACCTGGTCTGAGGCAGGGGACCTTCTGAAGCATCTACCAACAACAGGCATCCGTCAACCATCTTGAGAATACGCTGTACCTCACCACCAAAATCGGCATGACCCGGAGTATCGACAATATTGATCGTAACACCTTTATAAGGGATGGCGGTGTTTTTCGCCATGATGGTAATCCCTTTTTCGCGTTCGAGATCCATCGAATCGAGAGCACGTTCGGCGACCTTTTCACGGTCCCCAAACATCCCGGATTGATGCAGCATTCCATCTACAAGTGTGGTCTTTCCGTGATCGACATGAGCGATAATTGCAACGTTTCGAATATTATTACGCGTTTTTATAGACATGATATTTATCCACTTTCAAGAGATTCTTTGTTCTTATTATAATCGGATTCACCCCGGAATTCAAGAGATACCAATCTCAAATTGAAGGAAGCCAAGATACGGTTCTTTTATTCGATAATTTCAATAAGTTAGAATTTATTTTGCAAATGTGAGCACATCTCGACAGGTTGGCTTAACAGGGGATTTTTAGCGTCAGCTCCAAGAATACAACAACAATTGGATATAGAAGAATATTACTTTTCTATTTTCTCACGCAAAGACGCAAAGGGGCAAAGAAAAAAGTCCTGTTCTCAACAGACGATAATTTATTTATCACCTGATATTACTTCAAATTCTGTTTCCAAAACTTTTTCGAATTTTTCTGTGGACGAATACCTCGCCCTGATTTTCAATACAAGGGAATATTTCCCTGGCGGGAGATTGCTATCTCTACTTTTACTTCGATTCAAAAGATTGAACTTTTCATCTATTCGTCTGAATTTATGCCAATTCCATCGAATTTTGTTTGAACCTGATTTACAAATCCTTTTGCAATTTTTAAGTACCTTCTTGTTCTCATCTTTGATTAGCATTTCAATCTTAGAATCAGAAGTAAGATTTATTTCAAGTATCAATCCTGACCCATCTTTGAATGTTTCAAGAACAGGTTCTTCAACAATGTCGGTCCCAAGCCATAGATATTGAGCACCATGAGAATCCGAGATAAATGTCTGTCCGAAATGCCGCCAGATTGCAATTCCGGTCGGAGACCGAAAAGAAGCTCGTCCATCGCCCTCCCTGCCCCATCTGCCTAGATAATTCAGCTTTGGATCAAATTTGTGTATGCAGTGATTAATGCTGTCGGTTGCTATAATACAATGATAATGTTCAATATCTACATGACCAATGTAAACATTCGAGATACCGGTTGCTTCTGATACGTCAATGCGGTTAATAACTGATCCGTCGAATTTCATCTTATTGATCCTGGTTCCACCTGAATCGACAACAATGAAATATTCATCACGAGGAAGTGAATTCTTTTCTGATCTGTCAACGGCTGCCAATCCCACCGGTCTGTCAAATCCATCAACCGCATCAATAAAATTACCTAATGTATCATACCGAGCAACACTGCCGTTTCCTGCATCCGCTATGATTACCCAGCCTTTGTCAGTGACATCAATGCCACGAGGTAATACCAATTTATTTTCATTTTGACCAAAAGAGCCTGAATACTTTAATTTCCCCTTAATATTTCGAAGCTTCACAATCCTGCGATTCCCCGAATCGCTGATAAACACCAATCCACCAGGAGTTGCCGCTAAATCCCATGGGTCATTCAGCGCTTCAATGCCGGTTTCATCATATCCATAAAGCCCGATGGATGTCATTGATTTGTTGTAAATAATGGAATTTTCGCCATTATTAACCCCGTAAACAGTCAACTCGTCATCGTCAGCTTCACGCTTGGGATCATCATTAGCAATCAGCTTGACAGCATCAAGTCCCTGGGGATTGATAAATTTTGCTTTCCCGAGTGTTAGTAAACTCAGATGACTTTGCCCGGCAACCACAATCCAGGAGTGCTTCCAGGGAGGATAAACCCATGCAGTATTATTGTTTTCGTATGGCGCAGGATTCCGGCGTGGAACCTGGGAAAAAGCGGATGTAACTTGCAGTGATAGAATGAAGTACAGGATCAAGCAGCTACAAATTGATTTCTTTATTATCTTTGAATAAATATTGCCAATTAAGGTAGATGTAAAATTTGATGTCATTCTTTTTTATTACAATCCCCTTCAAATAGCGTTAAGCTGCTTCGCTCTTCTCGATTTCTTGATATGAAAATTCTTTTATTGTCACCTGCTCTCTTGCATGTTCTACTGTCATGCTGATCAGGTTGCCGTCATTGTCAAGATCAATATTGATATTTTCATTAATATCTTTAGTTTCGAATATATCTCTATCTGAAAACTCAAATATAGTAGTATCTGTATTTTTAAAATATTTAATTTTCACATGCGAAACCTTTAAAAGGTGCCTACTGACAATAATACTTCCTAAGAGCTTGTTCTGCTAGCGTGAATATCCCCTTTGCCCAGCAACAAACTCGCAACTGATATATCTTCATCAAGCTCATCCCAATGCAGACCGGAACCACCTCCACTTATGGTATGTTTTTCAAGCTGTTCAGGGGAGGCATTCAATAAACGAGGAAAATATGCCAGAGGGACTCCAAGCTGTCTTCCATCTGTAAGCTCCAGCCACATCGTGTTGTCGTCAAAATGTATTTTTGTCGCTAAAGGTTTAACGGTTAAAGTGTTCATTTCTTATATTCTGTCAATCTCACTTGCCTTTTTGTTCTGGTAATACTCCAAGGTCTTTACAGATTTTCTTTGCCAGGATTTCATTTATCTCAGTGTGTCGGGGAATTGCGGTGCGCTTATTCAATATTGGATTGTACCACCAGGAATGACGTTTTCCTTCACGCAGTTGTTCGCAGTTTTGAGAATGCAAATACTGCAACAGCTTTTTCCTTTTCATACAGCGATCTTTATTTCATTGTATTCAACACCTACTGATGCTAAAGCATCTTGGGTGTTGAATTCCAAAGCTTCTATCAATGTAATTTTCAAAGTTTCGATCAACTCATTATATGTTCGTTCCTGGCAATTGACTCCGGGAACTTCCTTTATCCAGCCGATCCACCATTCACCGTCTTCCTTGACAACTGCTGTATATTCCTGCTTCATATTATTATCCTCTCAACAGTGGCCTGGATTTTTGAATCCAGGGAGACATTAGTTATTGCGATATGTGCTTGAAATATGGGAAATTATGTTTTCAAATTTCATTCTCCCGGATTGACTACGTCGCGCTTCGCTACGCTACGGCTCAAAAATCCGGGCTAAGTTTCTTTCAATACCACTACTTCACCAGCACAACCTTCCGCGCGGTCGTAAACGATCCTGCTTCCATCCTGACCAGGTACACACCGCTGGCGAAATTATCTGCGTTCCAGGTTATTTCATGATTTCCAGGTTGAATTATCCTTTTGGTGATTACGTCAACCTGCCTGCCTAATACATTAAAAACCTTAAGATTTATCATTGATTTTACCGGGACTGCTATCTTGAGATGAAGTGATGGATTAAATGGGTTGGGATATGCCGCTTCCAATGAGAAATTTTCCGGCAGTCTTGTCTCTTCAGGAACTTCATTAAAAGGAGGTACCGCGACTCGCCAGGTGTTGATGCTGGTAACACGGTCTCCCTGGCTGTTTGCCTCCACCCACCAGTAAATATATGCGGGGAAATTTGTGCTCAATCCAACTGTATCAAGCTGAACATTTATAGATTCGTTGTCTCCGGCGTAAACCGAGATAGTATCTTCATTCAGCGCCAGGATCAGTTCATATACGGGTATTGCATTGGGATCGGGATCAATCGCGGGATTCCATTCAAATTGGATTCCTTCATAAGGATCAACATCTGTATCATCCTCTGGACCAACCAGCGTGAACCACTGTGGAGGCATAGTATTCACCACCGGAACAACAGCGAGGTCGTCAATATACCAACCATCCTGCGTGGTCGTAGAATTGCTCGCCGCTCCAAGACCTACCCAGTCGATATCCCTGCCTGCCCATTGTGTAAGACCAACAGCTTTTGTTGCCCAGCCGCCGGAATTTCCACTGAATACATCAGATTCATCTTCGTCATTTGAACCTGAGTCAATGCGGTGAGTGTAACCCCCTGTTGGTACTACATCGTATGAAGCATTATTTCTGTAAACTCGTACCAAACCGCCGTCAAAAGCCATACCGGCTTCGTTAGTATTCTCCTCAAATTCATACCACTGCGTCCAGGTCAGAACCATCGGACCATATCCGCCAAGATCAAGGTCCTCAATTTTGAGCCATGAAACCTGATTGTTTGAGTAATCACCTCTGAGATTTGTTCCCCAGAGACGGTCACCGCTATATGCTGAATCGGGACCGCTATCCGGAGCGCCCCATTCCCAATCTCCGTTATTGCTCAGGCTGCCGTCATTTTCTTCAAAGTCAAAATCTATCGGGTAGCCAGGTTCGTCTGTTAACACAAAATTATACCATGTGTCAATATCGGGAAAACTCCTTGGATTACCGGTTTCACTGAAATCTATCGTATTCAAGCGGTAGAAAATTGTATCCCCTGCCGCAACTTCATCTTCCTCAATGTCGAATGTCGCACCCCAGATATTATTGTCTAAAATAGGTTTAAGAAGAGTATATCCGCTATCCCCCTCCAAGGTAAACCATTCGACGAAAGCCGAATCAAGATCGTCAGGATCATTTACTGTACTAATTGTCCATGCCGGCATGGCTTCAAGAGGAAACTCATCGAATTGCCTTGGCGTCAGCCTGACCCCGTCAACATCCTCAATTGTAACTTGTCCAACATCTGATAGCTGACCGCGATTATTATCAAAATCAACACCCCTCACCGCAACATTCCATCTATAACCGTCAGGTAGTGTTGTAACCGTGGTATTATCGTCAAAAGTCATTGCTTTCAATTCCGGGTCATTATGGAAATCCCAAATTACCGGGCTGTTCTCTGTCAATTCTCCCGTGTCTGCCAGTACCTCATAAGAAACAAAATTCGCATCCGCCACATCATTCCAATTTATCCGGAACTCATGTTCTTCTGGCTGCAAATCCAACCCTGTTACTCTTGGTGGTGCTGTAGTATCCTGTCCCGATTCGAGGATGTCAAACCATTCATTGAAAGCATCAATAAATGGATCATAGTAGGTGACAAATGGCTCGAAGGTCTCATAAGTCGGAGGTCTTTCGTCGCCATAAAGACTCATCCAATCAACTCCAGCGTCATCAAGAATCTCGGGGAATTCAGAAACCTCGAAATGGATAAAATTCTCGTATGTGGCGCCATCAATAAATTGGTCATTATTTGCGTGAAGTCCTACTTCCTGTGCGTTACTTGGATCGCAACGAAGATAAGAAGCGCGCGGAATCCTTATGGAATCTCCGTCTTCAGTATGATAATAATATGGAAATGCTGATGCATAATTCAGCCAGTAGTAATCGTCAATCGCTACCTCAGGATGCCAACCGAATGAATTTGCGCTGACCGGGATTTCAGGCGTCAGGTCAATTATATCATGATGTTCGTAGAGGCGATCTCTGAAAGGTTTATGGATAAACAGTTCATTCTGACCGGCAGACAATACGATTGATTTGGGTGAGGTATGGCTGCGATCATAGCTGTGCCCCTGGACTATCATTGTGCCGGGAGGATAAGTCGTATCCATCGCTGCTGCAAAAACCTCCTGGAATACCTGTAAAGGAGCGCGCCCATTACGGGAAGGATCAGAGAGCGCCTTGGAATTCGAATAATCACCCTCTTCAGTCCAGACTACCTCCCTCCCTGAACCGTTGATTGACATGGCTCCACAATTCGCACGGAAGAACAACTCAACGACAATTTGAACGCCGACAAAATCGTCATTAGGATGAACCATCTGCATCATCAGGTATGGTCGTGGAGATTCGGGACTGATGATATATATCCCCCATCCATTACGGAAACTACCGGTAACATCATCATCCGGATCATTCGGCGTACCAGCATTATCTACAAAATCTTCATCCAGTTGTTCACGAATAACGTAATAATCCTGCTGAAATTCAGTGTCATGGAAGAGTACGATATCGTAAAACCAAGTATCCGAAGAATCAGCTAACAATAAATCGACTTGATCCAGATTTCCACTGATCAATAACTGGAAAATCCTTCGCCAATGGTTTAAAATTCCATCGCCTACCGGATTATCCGGGATAATCCTGTAAGTTCCGAATCCATCAAGCTGGCGATCCAATCCAGTGGGACCGTAATCATTATAACCAGGATCGGCAATTCCTTCAACAGTGTGAGATAACCAATTATCATATTCAGCATCGGGGCAGCTTCCGGCAAGAAATCCACGGAGTGATCCTGTCTCCTCAATTACTTCGGCTCTTAGAGACCATGAAGAAAAACAAAACAGGAATAGGAGAAAAACTATAAAAATGTTAATCCGAACTGGTAAAAACCGCTTTAGCCCTGTATTCATCATCTCTCCAGTAGAATAGCAAATTGATACCTATATTTTAGGGCAATGCAGCCTGTATGTCAAGCATTTGAGAATTCCATTCTCGAGTGTTTAATAGAAACCGGCATTCTTATACGGATTGATTTCATGAACAGATTACATGGATATATAGGATGGACAGGATGTATTATAATAGATTATTAAATAGAAGGTCTTTCTATTATCATATGTAGAAATTTTGAATTATATTTTGGCTCACGTAACGACATTACATTATTGCAGAAGATCATACAATAATTATGAAAGAAAAAATCCGATTAGACCTGTACCTTTTCAGAGCCCGCTTGTATAAAAGCCGCTCCCAGGCATCAAAAGCCGCTCGTGAAGGAAGAATCCTGATAAGGGGAAAAAGGGGGGCTCCTTCAACTGAAGTACAAGAAGGCGACCTGCTGAGAATTCGTGAAAAAGGCTTATACAGGGATATCCGCATTATCCAAATGCCCGGGAAAAACATGTCTCGTGCTGATGCCTCGACCACCTGGCAGGATGAAACCCCTGATGAAGTCACAGAACAAAGAGAGATAATCAACCTGGCATCGAGGGTACGCGGACCAAAACGGGAAGGAGCGCGCCCGACAAAAAAAGAACGCCGGAATATCGAAAAAATTCGAGGAAGATCCTGATAGTAGATTTTGCTAAAGCTAAGAGTCTATCCTTAATAAAGACTAATGTAAAGCATCGGATTATATCTTTATTAACCCCTCGGTGACGACCTACTCGCACACAAGGCATCCCAAGCAGTCAGTCAACCGACTAACCGCGCATAAGCACTTAGCTATTCTAAACAAAGGGAATAGGTGTTTCCCCTTACTGTTGCTACCAAAGCTCTCAACAATTCTTATTAAGATCTCTTGATGTACTAATCATCATTGCAGATCGTTACTATCTGAAGATTTATATTTCTGATAAATGCTACATATAATATGGCTATAAACAAAAGAATATATCATTCCAAAGCTCTGTATGAAAACTTGATATTCATGTCTTAGTCTCTCGGAGCATTTCTAAAAAATATTTGTGATTTCTTGCAAGAAGATATTGCCCCCCCCCCCCCCCGTTGAATTAACTTATAGTATGAGCTTTCAATATAGCTCATACTATGAAGTACTGTCAGTCCACACAATCACGGTCTTTGAAAACCGAAGAACAACAACCATTTAATTTTTTGGAGGCAAGATGTATTTAGTATCAGTGTTTCGTGCGAGAATCACTCTATTTCTTGCATTCGTTTTTATTTCAACCTTTGCAACACTTTGCTTCAGCGAAGATTGCGATTTATGGGGTTATGTAGGCGATCCTGTTTAAGATGAAGGGTATGAAGAAACTGTTGATTTTTTCAGAGAGGAATCCGAGAGAGATGGAGGGGGTGATCATATTTGTGATGATGGATGGGGCATTCTCGGATACTATGCTGAAACTGAAGTTTGCAATTTTGATTGCCACTACCGGACTTTGGGAGCCTTTGATGGTAATGTTTATGATCATTGGTATCCAATCGATGAGGTCCCTAATTATGGTATGTCTCCGGTATGGCAGCCAGACGATGAAATTGATCCTCAGCCGGATTTCAGCTTTAATGATGAAGCTGAGGAATTCAGGATGGCGATTGCACACTCGAGGTATACATCAACATCACCTGACCACATGGAAGATCCACACCCATTTGTTTATGGACTAAGCTTATTGCGTTACGGTAATCGAGTTGTGGGTATGGCGCATAATGGAGGCATAGAAGGCTCAGAAAATCTCGATATTAGAGAAGCCTTCGTTGATATGATTGGTTGGAACTATTGGGATTATGAGGAGAATCAGAATTGGCCATTTCCTGGATTGTGGTATTTGGATGAAAGACTATATGCAGATCACAATGACAGCTACTTGCGGTATAATGGACAAGAAGGAGTTCAAGACGTAATCGACAGCGAACTATATGGAATGCTTCTTATCAGGAACTTGGTTACCGCTTCGTATTATCAGCTTACCATGGATTATGAGGCTTTTGCTATTCAATACACAATTAACCAGCTTCAAAACTATGCTGACTATGATGATGACTTCACCTTTACAAGTCTAAATATTCTTTTCACAAATGGTGAAGATATATATGCTGTTGTAAAAAACAGGAATAGCACTCAATGGAATACGCATAAAATATGGTATAGCGAGGAAGGCAATAATGTTTGCTTTGCGAGCGCCAATAACGGTGCTCTTCTACCAGATGATTATTTTGAAGATGGATGGACATCAATAAATACGAACAATACGTATTCGGCTGGACAATTTGTTAGAGTGAATCAAGATGGTGATTATCTTGACGCTTTCGGCGAGCAATGCGAGGAGGATGAAGAACAAATAGAAATAGAAGATCCTTCCTGGGATATACCTCCGATGGTTTGTGCTGTTGACAATCCAAACCAGGAATGGTTTCCGGTTAATCCGAGAGTAGCTTTACGTGCAAACCGGGGATTTATTGCTGCATGGGAGACTACAGACGAATCAGCAAGCCTATGTAATATCGAAGGTGTTTATCTTAATAGAGTCGGCTTATGGGATTGTTCGCCTTTCAACATGGTTACTGATGCCACTAACATCCTTGATCAGCCCTATATAGCGGTGGATGCTGAAAAAAATGATTATTACCTTGTATATACAGAAACTAATCCTTCATCCTCAGCGACTTCTATTAAACTGAGGAAATTTGATTATGATGACGAAGAGGATGAATGGACTCCAAAATCCATAACAACGATTTTTTCGGATGCCAATTTCGAGGTTTCAAATCCTTGTGTTGCTGTGAACAATGAAGTTGTCATTGTGAATTGGACACAGGAAGATAAGAGTGCAAATACTATTGTTACAAAGGCTTATGCTGAATGGGATGGTGGCTCAATGAGTACAAGGACTGTCGGGGCGCCTCCTGTTGCAAGTTCGCAGAAATACCCGGATATACTTTATATTGGGGATGACGGAAACGATCCGTTATTCGTGATATCCCAAACACAAAATATTGTGAGCGTGCTGTCAGAATACGGCGGAGTATATATGAGTCTTGTATCGCCAAAAACGATAGGGGGAGCTCCTATTACTGCCAGTTTGATCGATACAGTCGATACGGAGATATTTTCTATACGCTCAGCACTCGCTTTGACCGATACTTTTATTATTTGTTCTTATGGACATGAGTATAGCGCTTCTGTTTCCAAGGTTATGAGCATGAGAATAACAGCGCCTGACGATGATAATCCGATTCCTAAGTGGTATGAGCCTGCAGAAACATTAGCCATCGATATCGATACGGAAGATTATATACTGATGCCGGACGTTTCAAACGCCGGACGCGCTGATGGATACTTTGACGTAGTGTATTCCCTGGGAGATAAATCTGAAGACGATGAAAGCCAGGTCTGGGTAGCTGAATACCCAAATATTGGGGGCACTCCTCCAACGCCGGAAATGCTTGAAAACCTGAGCCCTGCCAATGAAACTCCCTCGATTGCCATTTCTGTCGATCCTGAAGAAGAGACTGAAGACATCAGGGTTATCCTCTGGGCAGCGGCGGAAACTGAGGAGACCTATGGAGTGAGCGGTATTGCTGAAAATTACTATCCGCCTCATTTCCCAACTTCTTCGCAAAAAGCTGCGCCACGTTTTCATGATCAGGAAGATAATGCGTTACCGGATGGATTTGTTCTTCATAAAGTTTATCCAAATCCCTTCAACTCAACAGCCAGGATAAAATTTGATCTGTCGAAAACAAGTGAAATCAAGCTTGATATATTCGATATCCAGGGAAGATCGGTCATGACTCTTGCAGACGGAAATTATCAACAGGGAAGTCACGAACTGGTATTCAATGCTGATAAGTTGCCAAGTGGAATTTATTTCTATCGCTTAAAGTCAGGAAGTCTCGAAAAGGTTGAGAAAGCGATCCTGATAAAGTAAATTATTATGTAACCTGTTATCACAAGTAAAATATTGGTTATTGCCTGAAAAATTTAAAATCAATTTTGCTTGTGATAACGGTAATTTAAGTAATCTACATATCCTTAAAATAGGATTTATATGACTGTGAAGTTAAAAATATTCAGATTTATTCTTTTTACCTTTATTTTATTATTTAACTCTATAGCATACGCCCAAGTGCATTTCATAGAGCATCTTATTGTAGATGATTATGATGGAATTAGTTGTTTATCAGTTTGCGACATTGATGACGACGGAAATCTTGATTTTTTTAGTTGTAAATATAGAACAGATCAAGTTAGTTATTGGCTTAATAATGGAGAACAGCATTTTACCGAATATAACATAGCTGATTATCTTGATCGTGTTTTAAATGTATTTGCAGTTGATATGGATGAAGATGAAGATATGGATGTAGTTGTAGGCAGATCAGCATACGGCGTGGATATGGACAATGTACTATCATGGTTTGAGAATAATGGAGATCAGGAATTTACGCTCAGGGATATTAGTGCAATCGATGATACAACGGACAGACTTCAAACCTGCATTGCTATTGATATAGATAATGATGACGACATTGATGTTCTCGGAACAAATTCCGGTGGTGAAGAGTTAAGTTGTATCGCCTTATGGATAAACGATGGCAACCAGAATTTCGAGCGACTTACTTTATCAAGAAGATGGTCGGTTCGATTGTTTGGGGAAGATATTGATGGCGATGAAGACTTTGACATAATTGCAACTAAATGTGGACATTGGCCCTATTCCTATAGCCAGGTGTCATGGTTTGAGGATACAGGCAATTACACGTATAATGAACACATTATTCAAGATAATATCCGTGATATTATTTTTATCGATATTGCTGATATTGATGGCGACGAGGATACAGACATTGTGGGTGTGATTAGAGATCAACATGAAAATATAGTTTGGTGGGAAAATGATGAAGACCAAGGCTTTGACTCTCACATTATCTATGGACCTATTGAAGAAGCTACAAGCCTTTACGCCGGCGATATGGATTACAATGGGGACATGGATGTAGTAACATCTGGAAGAATAGGTTATCCCGGAACCGGCTATATATATTGGTGGGAAAATGATAGTGAGGAAGATTTTTACGGGCATTTAGTCACTGACAGTCTAATTGGATTTTATAACCTGGATTTGGTAGATCTTGACGGTGATGATGATCTTGACATCCTGGGCTGGAGTCATGACGTTGATGAAGCAATCATCTGGTGGGAGAACAGACCGAACCAATATGCTCCAAGTGAATTCGAATTGTTCCAACCTGACGACGAAAGCTATGTTCTATTTGAAAATTGCAGCGAAATAACATTTGATTGGGAAGAATCTGTTGACCTGGATATACCTGACGATTCCAGCCAGGTGGTGAAATACGATCTGCATCTGGCAATATTCCAGCCGGACAGCAGCATTGATTCAATTTCTTATTTGTCATTGGACAACACTCAATTTACCACCAACCTTATTGATTTTCTGGATTTAAAACCTGGTCGGATTTCTATCCAGGTAACCTGGTGGGTTAACGCTATTTCCTTGCAAGACACAACTGAATGCGAATCGCGGTTTATTTTTACATTAGTACCAGAAAACGGTATTTACAATTACAGCAGTGATGTGATCCCAAGCAAATTCTGTATCGCCTCAACCTATCCGAATCCTTTTAATTCAAGGATAAACATCAGGATTAGTTTACCTCATCCGTCTCAATTATCAGTGTGTATTTTCAATCTACTCGGTCAGCAAATGCAAGTCCTTGCAAACGAACATTATGAAGCAGGTTATCGCAGTTTTACTTTTAATGCCAATGGACTAGCTGAGGGTATTTATTTCATTTACGCTGAGATTCCAGGCGAGATGAAGGATATGAGAAAAGTTGTACTGTTAAAATAAGGAAAACCTTCCGGCAGGCATAACAAAAGATTCTTAGACAACAGAAGCCTCAAAAGTGGTCACCCAGGAGTATCTGGAATCCAGCATGCGAAATTCCTCAATGTATAATTCAGTGGCTTCTTTAAGATTGGTCTAGCCCGGATATTTCATAAGAGAGTACGACGGAGCTCTGTAAACTCCTTATATTGTTGATAGTTAGACCAACAAAAAGGAGGAACTCCGTCGTGACAGATTGTAGCACTAACACTATCCATTTTTCAAGTTGTAAACGCAGAAAGGTTGAGGCAGATTTCAGCGGTGGTAATATCACCAGTGATGGTGGCACTCTTCTTT
>Ga0208648_1001811_pt1 | contig 16127 bp, 13 predicted proteins | sample AntAceMetag02UKL_FD_184772 | JGI IMG/M metagenome (GOLD analysis project Ga0208648, IMG submission 184772) | Saline lake microbial communities from Ace Lake, Antarctica - Antarctic Ace Lake Metagenome 02UKL (SPAdes) (version 2) | ecosystem: Environmental > Aquatic > Non-marine Saline and...
ACATCCTGTACAAAAGCGTGTCACATCCCATGTCCTTGCGCAGGTATTCGCACATGATCGGGCGCTGAATAAAGTGGAATCATTTTGTCGAATCCCCTTCGCGGGAAGTGCTAAAGGCGACTTGCAAGCCTCGGTATTGTCCACCACAAGCGCAAGTCAACGCGAGTAGCGGGCAAAATCGATCGGCCTTCTCATGTAAACGATTGAAAGTGCATTCTTTTTTTCATGGGTGGGGAAAGCTGTCCCCCTCTTCATTGGCAAGGCTGCGTTGCGCCGCTTGCCCGATGCACCGCGTCTCCGCCCGTTTATACAAGCTTAGCCGGAAAAGCTATGTCAATGCACCTGGTTCGGCGCTAGGCTGCGGTGGGCCGGGGGGCTTCAAATGATTCTTAATGCGTCTTCAGGCCATTGATTTGGTCGTGCGCGCGCGACAAAAGGCCTATTTCAGTGTCAAAGTCATTCCATACCGCAGTAATGGGTTTATCGCTTATTTCCGCATCGTTTCTTTTCCCGGGTTCCCAAGGTGCCCTTGCGGATGATTTTACGGTGTCGGCTCCGTCAACCGATACCAACGGTGGCCATGTGATTGATGGTTTTGACACATTAACAGTAACCAGGGACGGCAGTATCGATACCAGCACTGCGTTTCAACACGCGATCAATTCCACCGGTGGCAACAATTCGATCGTGAATGAAGGTTCAATCTCGACAACCGGCGGTGACGCCGTCGGGATTTATAACGACACGTCCGACAACTCTATTTTGACCAACAATGGTACAATTCTGACCAGTGGCGGCAATTACAGTACCGGGATATACAACCGCGAATCGCACAATACATTTGTCACGAACAACGGCACGATCCACACGCGGGACGACAACAATTCCGGTATTGAAAATGAATCATCCAATGGCAGCCCGGTTGCAAACAATGGCATTATCGAGACTGAGGGTGACTATTCCTATGGGATCATGAATTTTGCCAGCGAAGATTCGCCGATCACAAACGCCGGCTCCATCGAAACAGCCGGCGAATTCGCCAATGGCATTGCGGACATCTTTTCGACAGGCTCTTTGATCAGCAACAGCGGCACGATCCTGACAAAGGGACCTCTCGCCGCAGCAATAGAAACCTTTGAATCCAATGGCACGTCAATCGTAAACATGGGCTCAATCACGACCCAGGGAGATGAATCCAGCGCAATAGTTTTTGGCGATTCCGTTAATGCGTCTGTCGTCAATACAGGCTTGATCAGAACAACCCGGAGTGATGCATACGCGATTGCGATTGTCGGTTCGACGGAGGTAACCCTCTCCAATAGCGGCCTGATCATCAGTGAACAATCTGACGCCTTCCTCATGGATGGCACAGACATGACACTGAACCTCTCGTCGGCAGGTTTGATTGGCGGGCGCATCAATCTCGATGCAGCCACCACCGTCAACCTGATCACCGAAGCCTCACACTCCGTGCTGTGGGATCTGTCGACCGGTTCGATGGTTGGCGGCGACCCTGGTTCAATTACGGGCAATGTGCCCTCGTTCTATAACGCCTCCACCAGGCAGTTCGCCACTTTTGATCTATCCGCACTCGTCGGCTCCCTTGATGCCTTGGGCGACATGACAAGCCTGCTGTCCAAGGTGACACGCGGCGGTCTCGGCACCAGCGGCTTCTGGGCCAACGGCTTTGGCGGCGTTCTTGAACATGAAGGCGACAGCGTCAGCACGCTGGACCGCAAGATCGATCAATATGGTTTTGCCCTGGGCTATAGTGCGCAGACCGATGGCCTCGAATGGGGTGTTTCAGGTGGCTATCTGATGAGCGATCTTGACGTGGACAGTGCCTGGGCGACCTCCCAGACGGTTGAGGGGCAGGGCCTGTTTGCCGGTGTCAATGGCGAGAAGTCCTTCGGTGCCTTTACCATCGACCTGGCCTTTGCCGGCGGTCGTGTAACCCATGACAGCAAGCGCTTCGTCAATGATAATCTGGCACTGACCAACGGTCTCACGCTTGGCCAAAGCTGGGCCGAGGCGCGTTATGACGGCTGGTTTTTTGCGCCGGAGGTTGGTGTCAGCGCCACGATAGGCGAATGGAATGGCTGGTCTTTGACGCCATCGGCGCGTCTTCGCCATGCAAGCCAATGGCTTGATGGCTACAAGGAGACCAGCTCAAACGCCAATGCCAGCGTGGGCGATCGCACCCTTGGTCTGCTGGAGGCGCGTGTCGAACTGGGGGCGCACAAGACCATGGGCGTCGGCTCTGTCTCGACCCGTCTTGGCTATCAGATCCGTCGATCCACCGGCGACGATACGGCTGCCGTGACTTTGCTCGACAGCACCCATTCCGTCGGCTTGGGCGATACGGATTCAGCCGCTGCCTACGCGGGAATGGGCATCAATCTGGATATTACACCCGCCATGCAGGTCTATGTTGACGTCACGGGCTATTTCGGTGACGACATGACCGGTGGTCAGGCATCAGCCAAATTCGCGGCTTCGTTTTAGACCGGTTGCCATCGAATGCGCGCGGGTTAGAGAGTGGTAAATTTGTCACGTTGCCTATTACGTTTCAGCAAAGACCATTTATACAATTCCCTGATCTCGTGGAAGATGTTAGCCGTTCCCAAATTCTGGTCCTGAGTTTCTTCGATGGTCCCATCAGACCCCTCACGGGTCGTTTTGGATTTGTTTGAGATTGATCGCTCGGGGGGCGGACGCGGATTTTTATTTGCGGTTTGTTTGTCGCTGAAGTGACCTTCTTTGCGCCTGCCAAATCCTGATTGCCGTTTTCACCCTGACTGTCTGACGTATCGATGAAATTGAAGCTGCGCGGCGATTGCGCGAGCGCAATTATGGGGCGCACTGCAAGATGAGTGATCACGGACCGAGTGCGCTTGGCGCAGTCTTGTCGGGTGCCGGCGTCCACGCGAGGCGCGCTGTGTTTCTGCAACCCTGCTGCTTCGGCCATGTTGGTCAGGACCGCCCGCAGACCCACCATCGGACGAACGGTGGGCGCAACAACATTCACACCGATCCTGCGTGTTGGACTGTTGGGGAGACAGCTTTTGTATAAAGGATTCACACGGGGATTGTTTATTCTGGTCTTGTCGTGCGGCATGACGGTTGGGGCTAAGAACGGGTTATGCACCGATGATGCCTGCGCGGGCACGTCTTGCCCTCCAGGTTCATGGCCTACTCCCGTAGATGGGGCATGCAGATGCATTGCTGCCCAAGTGAACGGCACGATCACAATTAACCCCGACCCATTCACAGTCGGCCAGCCGGTTGAGATCACGGTCAACGACTCTGATCTCAGACGGCATGTCGAAACAGCCGAGACGGTGGTTATCCTCGTCACCAGCACAAGCGGCGAGAGCGAGACCGTCACGCTGACCGCAACCGGCGTAAACTCCACCATCTATATCGGCGCGCTGGCCACGAAATTCGGCCTGACAGCCGGCGCGGACAACGACGGCACGATGAATGCGCAAAACGGCGACACACTGACCGCAAGTTACGATGACACTACGACCCCCTCTGGAGGAACCACGACCCAGACGGACTCCACCGATGCCGAAGCCGAAGAAAAAACCGATGTCGGCGATACCGAGACGATCATTTCAAACTTCCTGTCGCGCCGCGCCGACCTGATCACATCCGCCGAGCCTGATCTGACCAGCCGGCTCACCGGCGGAGCAGGAGGCGGGTCAGGGGCTCCATTTGGTTTTACCGCTGAGGGAAATTCCAACCGGTTCACCTGTGCATTCACCACCAGCCTCAGTTCCTTGACCGCCAAGCGCCAGGCCACGGGTTCCAGTCTGCTCTTCTATGGAGAGGGCGGACTTGCGGAAAGCGACGCGGATGGCCAGCCCAAGGCGCCGCGCCCGGCGTTTGATTTCTGGGCCTCCGGCCACTGGGCACACAGCGACGATGAGACCCGTTCCAGCACCTTCGGCCAGTTCAACCTTGGCGCGGATTATCTGATCAATCCGTCCTTGCTGGTCGGCATAATCGCCCAGTTCGACTGGATGGACGAGACCGACGGTAGCAACAACACCTCAGCCGACGGCTTCGGCTGGATGGCCGGGCCCTATCTTGTCGCGCGCCTGCAACAGAACCTGATCTTCGATGGTCGCGTTGCGTGGGGCCAATCTGACAACCATGTTGATCCACTGGGACTTTATGAGGACAAATTTGCGACCAACCGTTTTCTGGCGCGCGGCCAATTGACCGGCGACTTCAGGAGGGACAAGTGGCGTTTCAGCCCGCATGTCGCGTTGATCCATTTCCAGGAGTAGCAGAAGGCCTATGTCGACAGTCTCGGCTTCGACATACAGAGCCAGACGATTACCCTTGGTCGCGTCACTTTTGGCCCGGAGATAAGTTACGTACACAAAACCCGAGATGGCACTGAAATAGAGCCCAGCTTCGGTATCACCGGCATTTGGGATTACGACAAGGCCGAGATCCTCGACATTGGTACTGGGCTGGCCAACGGCTCGTCGTCGGACTTGCGCATGCGTGTACAAGGTGGCCTTGCCGTCCGCATGCCCGGCAGCGCTTCACTTGCTGGAGACGCCTATTATGACGGCATCGGCGCCGACGATCTGGAAATCTATGGCGGCAGCCTGAAGTTGCGCGTGCCGATCAACTAGGTCACCAGTTCACTCAATCTGAGCCATATTCCGATTGAAGCGAGCTGCACGCAATCGAGGTCGTCGTCATCTCGTTTATCGTAGCGGGTTCCGACCGGCTCAGAAAAGTTTGAGTTTGTTGAAAAACCGTATCAAACATTTCCTGCGCATTGCATCGGTCGTGGGCTTGACTTTCCGTAAACGTCAACAGGATAGGTAGACCTTCTGCATAGACAAGAGCGTGGATCTTTGTGGTCAGGCCGTCCCGAGCGCTTTTCATCGAACCGCTCACCATCGCAGATAATCGGGATATACGGCTGGAACTGCTCTGGTCGGACAATGAATTCTTTGGACCGCTAGCCGATGCAAATTTGCTGTACAAAGGCAAATCTGTATCGAGGGTCGTCACCTTGCCGAGTAGTATCAGGCCCGTGAATCACAGCCCCATCATCAATCGTTCCATGATAGGGTGGCATGGAGGAGCAACCAGTTTATGATAACGTTGCATGAATTTATTTGGTGGTTTCTGGAGAAAAAATGCAGATTGTTGATTGTAATTCTGTGTTTGGTTGCGGCAGATCGGATAATGTATCGTGTCACTAACATTGTTATTCTTAGAAATCATGCCTTTATACACGAAAATAAATATAAAGATAAATTAATATGGAGCGGCACAAGTAAACAAGGCTGTCAAACAAATAGAATTTTTTTATTATATAAATACAAAACATGCTTCAATGTTTTTGCGGATAAAGAGAACAAAGAAGAGTGGGTGGGCGCATATTATTATACGCGACCACTAGCGGTTTTTTCAATTTTGAAGCTCACCCCATTGGCAAATTATTATTATGAAGAATTGTCTCAAGGGAAAATTATACTATATTTGCGCTATGATGGAAGCATCAAGAAGGTGATTTAGGATGCTCAACAATTTCTAAGATCTTGCCGAATTAATTGGAACCCACCGGCCGCATTCAAACAGGCCTCTCGTCGCCGCAGTTCCCAAGGGATTCTGTGTGGAGAGAGAGCATGCCCGTGGTGAGGTTCGGCACGTCTCTGTTGCGTTTGGTGTGAGTTATGCAAGCACGCTTGTTTCACGATGGGTTCCTAATGTGGGTGCCAGTTAAACATCTGCAGGGCGGACGACGGGTCGCGGGCAGATGACCGTGATCATCAGGGGGCAGGACATGAAGGCAAAGAACCGCGGCAAATCCACACTGATCGATGAATCCCTTCGTGTCCTGCGCTCTGCCTTTGCAGGCATTGCCCTTCTGGGCCTGCCAATCAACCTGCTGATGCTGACCGGGCCGCTTTTCATACTGCAGGTCTATGACCGGGTGCTGGGCAGCGGGTCTGTGCCCACGCTTGTCGTCCTGGCTGGCATGACCATTGGTCTCTATGTGTTTTATGGGTTGCTGGAGGGCATTCGCGCACGCGTCCTGTTGCGCATCGGCCAGCGGCTGGATGCGCAATTGTCCGGTGCAAGTTATGAATGTTCCGTCGGTCTGCCCATCCGACTGGGCGCGAAGGCCGAGCGGCTTGATCCGGTGCGGGATCTGTAAACGGTGCGGCAATTTCTGGTCGGGCTCGCATCGGCCGCGATCTTCGATATTCCCCAAGGGCTGGGTGAACCAGCCTGGGCTGCGAAAACCCTTTGCAAATCCCCAGAACATCGGGCCGAAGAAGCAATCCTTGGGTCAGATTTGAATGTTTTGTTCGGCGGCGCGTTTGGGCATCCGATGACAATTCACATCAGGTTCATCAATGGAATTGCTCGACAATTCACAATAATTTCCCTTGATGCGTGTAAATTCTACGGTTGTGTGGTTGACATGCCGACATTTCGCCGCTCAATTTTCATTGGTCGAATTATTTCTTCGGCTTGGGATCTCCGGCCTACTGTTTCGTTCAATAATGAGACTTGCCAAGGGTATTGTCTTGCTTATTCCATTAAAGTTGGCTGACCGTGCAACCATTTTATATGCTGATGAGTACGCCTATCCTGACGGGGTTAGATCAAATCCGAAGAATCAAGATTAGAACGCTCGGTGGCGTGCGGACACAGTCTATCAACAAAGACTCCGAAAAAAGTATTTCTGCACCTTGGAGTTGGTAAATTTTTGATCACATTACTTTAGACGTTTTCGAATTGGTTTTTGAATGTGTTGTGACCGCAAGTGCACCTAGCGCAAAGCCACTGGGGAGCCGGTCGATTGACCGTCGGTCACATTGATGGGGAGTGAAAATGCCATATCTGATCCGTGGAACTAACGTGGAGAAGGACGCTGTCAGGACTAGGTTTTATCCCGAATTTCCGATGGCAAAAAAACGACCGTTTCTCAATGCCCAACCTGTCAGTCAGGCGCAGAAGGACGAAATTCCCCGAACGCTGCTCGTTAAACCGGCCGGCCTGCTCCATCGTCTGGACCCGCTGCCGGAGTTACTGTGGGTTGGTGGTTTCATGACCGTCTATCCGCCGATGAAGGCGTTGATCGAGAAGCTTGAGCCGGGCGTGCATGAGTTCATCCCGCTCGAGGTCAAGAGCGAAGACGGATCGGCTTCTTTTGGAACCTACTATCTTGTTCTGATCACACAAGAGGTGGATGCGGTGGTCTATGAGGAAACGAGGTTCAGCCCGGGGCGCTATGGCCGCGAAGCGGACAAAAACACCCGTATGAATATCTCCGGATTCGGTAAGCCCGTCTTAAGAACCGACGCAGTGCGGGGATATCATCTTTGGAGAGGCGCTGGTGGGTTGGTTAGTCACTACTTCTGCTCTGACGAAATAGGTCAATTTGTCAAGGATAACAAGCTGCGTGGCTGGCGTCTGGACGAGTGTGTCATGCATCGTTCCGAATTGCATTGAAGCCATCGCCAAATTTCATTTTGATCATTGAACTTATCAGGAGAGCCGGACATGGCGACGGGAACCTTTACCGGGGGTAGTGCGACAGGCTTTAGCGACGTTAAATTCTTGCCCAAAATTAGGCTGGAAAACGGTGATGCGGTGAATTTTCAGGCCCATCATATCATCCCATCCTCTGCGCTGATGGACGTTGAATTCATGGCGGCATTGACCGATCCCAGTGTCATTTTGTGGGACAACGACAACTTCGCGCTGAACGGCACCGTATTGCCCACCGTTATGCCACTTGGAAGCAAGCCAATTGATAACACTGCAGGGGAGTAAAAATGCCATATCTGATCCGTGGAACTGACGTGGACAAGGACGCTGTCGCGAGGAGGTTTTATCCCGATTTCCCGATGGCAAAAATGCGACCGTTTCTCAACAACCAGCCTGTCAGTCAGGCACAGAAGGACGAAATTCCTCGAACGCTGCTTGTGGAGCCGCCGACCATATTGCATCGTCTGGACCCCCTGCCGGAATTGTTTGCGTGGGACATGGGTTTCAAGATCGTTTATCCACCGATGAAGGCGTTGATCGAGAAGCTTGAGCCGGGCGTGCATGAGTTCATCCCGCTTGAGGTCAAAAGCGCAGATGGATCTGCTTCTTTTGGAATCTACTATCTTGTTCTGATCACACAAGAGGTGGATGCGGTGGTCTATGAGGAAACGAAGTTCAATTCGGGCTATGGAGTCGAAGCGGACAAAAACGCCCGATTGGTTATCTCCGGGTTCGGTAGGCCCGTCTTAAGAACTGACGCAGTGCGTGGATATCATCTTTGGAGAGGGGTGGGTGGGTTGGTTCATCACAACTTCTGCTCTGACGAAATAGGTCAATTTATCAAAGACAATAAGCTACGCGGCTGGCGTCTGGACGAGTGTGTCATGCATCGTTCCGTATTGCATTGAAGCCATCGCTAAAATTCATTTTTAATCATTGAACTTATCAGGAGAGCCCGACATGGCGACGGGAACCTTTACCGGGGTTAGTGCGACAAGCTTTAGCGACGTTAAATTCTTGCCGAAAATTAGGCTGGAAAACGGTAATGCAGTGAATTTTCAGGCCCATCATATCATCCCATCCTCTGCGCTGATTAACAATGAATTCATGGCGGCATTGACCGGTCCCAATGCCAATGTGTGGGACAACGACAGCCTGGATTTAGTTGCGGGCAGCAGGACTCTGTCAGGTCAAGGGATTTGTGCTTATGTCTAAGTCATTTGTGTATAGTTTCATCGCTCTGCTGATGATGCTCCCGGCGCACTCCAATGCAGGTCTTTTGTGTAAATACCATAATCTCTTCAAAGAAGACCTGTCTCACTTGGTAGAAGATAAAATACGCTGGGATGCATCCTCTGAGACACTTGATTTTACGGAACTGGGGGAGGAATGGGAGGAAGTGTGCCTCACTTCCAAGTCCGAAGGTGGATACGATTCAATCGATGTCGGTCAATTGCGGTTTAAGGAGGGGGTACTGGGAAAGGATATTTGTCGCGAAGACGCTTCGGAAGTCATCGCTGAGATTTTCGACCATTCTGGACAAGTACTATTGTTGTCGCTCACAGAAACCCTTCGAACATCGAAACTGCCTGTTTTGACAACTTATCTGATGAGCAAGCCTGCAGGCTACAGACAATGTAGCCCAGTCCTGGACGCTGTTGCACACTGCGTGCCCGTTAATTCACACAATATGAATGTGTGTTTATTTCTTTTTGAAGAGGAGAATTGAGCATGTCCGGTATTGAATTGCCTGATGGTTGGCAAACAGCTCCTCTCGCGTCCCCGCCTATAGTATATCGTGCTTGGGCAGGTGAGTATGCGCAGTTCGAGGGCTAACGGTACAAAAAGGCCATGACGAATTTGGTCGCCCGGTGTTTGAGAATACACGCACTCACGACGGCTTCCGGCGTGCTTCTGTCTTCGGCGCGAAGTATCTGGATTGGATATCGCGGCCTGATTTACCTGCGATGGATACGGAAGAAATTGCGGTACTCGTACGAGCGCTCTTGGCATCGCACAAATTTTTACAGAACCGAGTGACTCGCAAATGTCTTTTTGTCAGAAGGTAAGCGGTTTGAGAACTCGCTCAACGGGCCGATATCAGGGACAAAGCCTTATGGGATCTATGACGATGACGGTGATATCGTCGTTACTTTCAGTTGTTTTGAATATGTGAAAGGTCCGTACCCAAACCCTGGTTGCGGCGGGCATTTCTGGCGGCGGTCCAGCGATTTGATCCTCCATTTTCAGTTTCCCGCTGAAGAAGGGCAAAGAGGCTTTGTAAAACGCTGGAAGGCTCCAGTCGAGGCAGCAATATCTTTCGCCACCAAATGGCGGCAATAATTCGCAAGGAAATGTTTTATGGAAGATCAAAAAGAGCAGTGAGGTGATCTCGATCGCCGCCTGGTGCACGGTGCATGATCATGACGAAAGCCGGGTTATCGGCGAGGCCATCCGCGCTGCGGTTGAGGCCAGCGACAGCAAGGTTCTGCTGGTCGCTTCGGGATCGCTCAGCCACAAGATCTGGTCGAACAAGGAATATGCGCCGAACAACGGCACCTTCACGATCTCTTCGGAATTCAACCGGCAGATGGATCTGCGCGTGCTCGAGATGTGGCAAAACGGCGATCACGCCACTTTCCTCAAAATGCTGGGCGACTATGCCAGGCATTGCAGTGGCGAAGGGTCAATGCATGACACCGCCATGCTCTATGGTGCACTGGGCTGGGACAAATACGCGGGTCAATGTGAAATCGTGACCGACTATTTCCAGTCTTCCGGCACCGGCCAGGTCAACGTCCTGTTCCCGGTTGCGTGAACGCCCGATAGCTCCCGGCGCCGAAGCGCCCGGAGGTGTTTTTCAGTGCTACAGTTCGAATGGTCCCTGAGCGCAACCAACGACTGGCCTCCTGTCCCCCTTAGGCCTGCCTTTCGTCGCCGCAGTTCCCAAGAGAAGTTTTGCTGAGTCAGATCAAACCTTTGCCGACAGTTTGAATTTGGCGATCGCGCCTGCATTGGGTTTGGTGTGAATCCTGAAATCACGCTTGTTTCACGATGGGTTCCTAATGTGGGTGCCAGTTGCAGATCTGCAGGGCGGACGATGGGTCGCGGGCAGATGACCGTGATCATCAGGGGGCAGGACATGAAGGCAAAGAACGATGGCAAATCCACACTGATCGATGAATCCCTTCGTGTCCTGCGCTCTGCCTTTTCAGGCATTGCCCTCTTGGGCCTGCCAATCAACCTGCTGATGCTGACCGGGCCGCTTTTCATGCTGCAGGTCTATGACCGGGTGCTGGGCAGCGGGTCTGTGCCCACGCTTGTCGTCCTGGCCGGCATGACCATTGGTCTCTATGTGTTTTATGGGTTGCTGGAGGGCATTCGCGCACGCGTCCTGTTGCGCATCGGCCAGCGGCTGGATGCGCAATTGTCCGGTGCAAGTTATGAATGTTCCGTCGGTCTGCCGATCCAACTGGGCGCAAAGGCCGAGCGGCTTGATCCGGTGCGGGATCTGGAGACGGTGCGGCAATTTCTGGTCGGGCCCGGACCGGCAGCAATCTTCGATATTCCATGGATGCCGATCTATCTGGGGGTGATTTTTCTGTTTCATCCCGTGCTGGGCGTGCTGGCCACCGGCGGGGCAATTGTCATTTGCGTTCTGATCGGACTGAATGAAATGGTCTCGCGCAAGCCGGCTGCAGACGCCAACCGGCAGGCGGTTTTTCGCGCGTCTCTGGTGGAACAGGGCAGGCGCAATGCCGAGGCCATTGCCGCAATGGGGATGATGGCGACGTTAAGGGATATCTGGGGCGACTTCAACGAGACGTTCCTGTCCAGTCAGCGCGCTGCCGCTGATCGCACAAGCCTGTTTGGCACGCTCATCAAGTCTTTCCGGTTCATGTTGCAATCGGCCATTCTGGGTGCCGGTGCCTGGCTGGCCATCAAACAGGAAATCACACCCGGCGTGATGATTGCCGCCTCCATCCTGACATCGCGGGCCCTTTCTCCGGTCGAGCAGGCTGTTGGCCAATGGCGTGGTTTTGTGGCCGCCCGTCAGGGTTTCCGGCGCCTCAGAGAGATCGTCGAAAACGCACCGGCGGAGCCGCAACGCATGGAACTGCCCATTCCCGTCAAGAACCTGTCGGCAGAAAACCTTGTGTCCGGCCCGGTGGGCAACCCGGTGCTGCAAAATGTCAGTTTTTCGCTGAATGCCGGTGATGGTCTGGGCGTCATCGGGTCATCGGGTGCCGGCAAGACAACGCTGGCCCGCACTCTGGTCGGCGTGTATCCCGTTCTGCGCGGCGCCATGCGTTTCGACAGTGCCGATCTGTTCCAATGGGCACCGGAGCGGCAGGGCAAGTTCATCGGCTACCTGCCGCAGGACATTCAGCTTTTTGCCGGAACCGTTGCGCAGAATATCGCCCGTTTCGACCGGGAAGCCTCCAGCGAGGCGATTATTGAAGCGGCAGGGCTGGCCGATGCGCATGAACTGATTACCGCTCTGCCGGATGGCTATGACACCAAAATTGGCCCCAGCGGCAATACATTGTCAGGAGGGCAGATGCAGCGTATCGCTCTGGCAAGGGCACTTTACGGATCGCCATTTCTGGTGGTGCTGGACGAACCAAACTCCAATCTCGACGCGGATGGTGAGACAGCCCTGACGCGCGCCATCCGGGCGTTGCGGGCTGCCGGTTCCATTGTCGTCATCATCGCCCACCGCCCGAGTGCGCTGGCTGCCGTTGATACACTTCTATTCATGAAGGATGGGCGGGCGCAGGCCTTTGGCCCCAAGGATCAGGTGCTCAAGAAGGTTCTGGCGCCGGTCCCGACACCGCTGGTGGCTGTGCAATGAACGCGACAGAAGATATTCTCGCATCGAGCATTCGCAAGCATTTGTGGGGGGCAGGCCTGTTCCTGTGTGGACTTCTGGCCTTTCTTGTCGGCTGGGCTGCCTGGATGCAGATTTCCGGCGCCATCATTGCCCCGGGTTCCCTTGTGGTGGAAGGCAATGTCAAGACGGTCAAACACAAGGAAGGTGGCATTGTCACCGAGATAAGGGTGCGCGACGGGGACCATGTCATGGCCGGTGACCTGCTGTTGCGTCTGGATGATGCAACAACCAGCGCCAATCTTGCCGTCGTCAGCAAACAGCTGAACGAATTGATGGCGACCGAAGCGCGGCTTGTTGCCGAGCGGGATGGTTTGCAGACGATCAGATTTCCTGCTGAATTGGCAGCGCAATTTGACCAACCGGACATTCGGAGCATGCTGGACAGCCAGCGGCGGCTGATGGCCGCCCGGACCGGCGGTCTGGCGGGCCGGGTGGATCAGTTGCGCGAACAGATCAGGCAGCTCGAAAGCCAGGGGGATGGCCTGAAGGTGCAAACCACGGCGAAAAGTGAAGAAATCGGCCTCATCGTCTCTGAATTGACCGGGCTGGAAAACCTGCTTGAACAGCAATTCGTTTCGGCAAACCGGGTGCTGTCCGTGCAGCGGGACAAAACAAGGCTGACCGGCGAACACGGCGCATTGCTGACCGAGACGGCGCGCACCGGCATGGCGATCAGCGAACGGCGGGTGCAGATTTTGCAGCTTGAAGAAGATTATCGCGCCCAGATCCTGCAGCAGCTTTATGATACACGCAGTGAAATCCATCGTCTCAGCGAACAGAAGGTCGCCGCACAGGATCAATTGACGCGGATGGACATACGCGCGCCGCGAGACGGCATCGTGCACCAGCTCAATGTTCATACCAGGGGCGGGGTCCTCAGCCCGGCAGAGCCGATCCTGAAGATTGTGCCGCAGGGCGACCCATTGGTCATTGAAACGCGACTTGACCCCAAGGATGTCGATCAGGTCCATGTCGCTCAGGCTGCGACCATAAGGTTGCCCGGGCTCAATCAGCGCACGACGCCGGAACTGCAGGGCAAGGTTCTCAGCGTTTCAGCCGAAACCACACGCGATGAGGTCACGGGCATGCTGTATTTCACCGCGCGCCTGCGACTGAACGACGGTGAAATGGACAAGATCAGAGATCAGATTCTGGTGCCGGGCATGCCGGTGGAAGCGCTGATCAAGACCCGTGACCGCACGATCCTGTCCTATCTGATCAAGCCGATCCGCGACCAGATCGCCCATGCGCTGAAGGAAGAGTGATCGCCGAGACGATAGCCGCTCTCATATATTGCCGTTGGCCCCCTTGAGCGCAAAACACCCACTAAACGTATAGTTTCAATTATACACGTAAAACATGCATGATTGCTTGATGATTGAACACTTGTTCTGTTACGATTTTTTTGGATGCAGGGGGCCGGTCTCGGCCTTTGTGTTGTTTCAACCGTAAGGGAGCACCGACTTGGCCTTTCTTGATTCCATATTCGGACTGATCAATGATCTCACCTGGGGCTGGGCGCTCATTCCCTTCCTCGTTGTCCTTGGCGTGTTCTTCACCATTTTGAGTGGCTTCGCGCAGTTCCGCTATTTCGGAAGGATGTTCCGGGTTCTGACCGGCAAGGGCCAGACCCACGATCCGAACAAGATCAGCGCCCGCGAAGCCTTGCTCGTTTCCGTCGGTGGCCGTGTCGGCGGTGGCAATATTGCAGGCGTGGCCGTCGCCATTACGCTTGGCGGCCCGGGCGCCGTTTTCTGGATGTGGGCCATTGCCCTGATCGGCATGTGCTCGGCCATGGTGGAAGCCACTTTGGCGCAGGTCTACAAGCGCTCCGAACCGGGTGGCGGTTTTCGTGGCGGTCCGGCACGCGCCATCATCCACGGCCTTGGCAAGGAATATCGCTGGCTCGCCGTTGTCTATGCGATCTGTCTGATTGCATCCTTCGCCATCGGCTTCAATGCGTTTCAGGGCAATACGGTCGCGGGCGCCGTGCAGGACAGTATGGGCATCAGCCGGCTGGTTACCGGCGTTGCACTGGCCCTGGCCACGGGCATCATCGTCTATGGCGGCATCATCCGCATTGCCAAGGTTGCCGATGTGATCATCCCGATCATGGCGCTGGGCTATATGGGGATGGCGCTGCTGGTGATCGTGCTCAATATTACCGATCTTCCGGGGGTTCTGTGGTCCATTGTCGCCAATGCCTTCGGCTTTGAAGAAGCCGTGTCCGGCGGCATGGGGGCCGCCATTGCCCAGGGGCTGCGCCGCGGTCTGTTCTCCAATGAGGCCGGTCTCGGTTCGGCGCCCAACGTCGCCGCCACCGCCTATGTCAAACACCCGGTCAGCCAGGGGATTACCCAGTCTTTCTCGGTGTTCATTGACACGATCATCATCTGTTCGTGCACGGCCTTCGTTATTTTGCTGGGGGATGTCTATGTGCCTGGCGCCGAAGGCATTGACGGTGTCGTGCTGACGCAGCAATCGATGGTTTCCCACGTCGGGGAATGGGCGAAATATTTCCTCACCGCGGCGATCCTGCTGTTTTCCTTCAGTTCCATCATGTACAATTATTATCTGGGAGAAAACGCCCTGACGTTCATGACGGAAAACCCGCTTGCCCTGCATATATTGCGTATTGCGATCATGGGTATCGTGTTTCTGGGTGCTGTCGCGCCCGGTGCGACATCGGTCTTTTCCTTCTCGGATCCGATGATGGGCATTCTGGCCATGGTCAATCTTCTGGCCCTCGCCATGCTCTTCCCGATTGCCCTGCGGGTGCTCAAGGATTTCCGCCGGCAATTGAAAGCCGGTGTCGACCGCCCGGTCTTCGATCCGGCACAATTCCCCGATCTCGACATCGATGCATCGGCCTGGACGGACCGGGATTGAGAACGCAGGGAAGCAGGGGAGCCGCTGGGAGGCGGCTTTCTGCCGGAAGTGGCGTGGTTTGCCTTCGTGCTGTTGGACTGGGTGGGTCTGGATACCCAGAGGCGCTTTACATCAGGCCTTCTTGCTGATGGCAGGAAAAGTTCAACCCACTTGCAGAAAATGCCTATGCCTCGGTTGCAGGGTTCGGGTACCCTGCCAGCACGTTGTTGGTTCGCGACGAAGCCACTCTGACCAAATTGGTAAAACCTCATATCACAGCTCCTCTGGGCTGAGCGTTTTGAGACAGACTGCAGGTGTATTGACCTCCAGCACTGGTTTTGCCGGTGGCGTTCGATGAATCCGATATTGCCGGACCACACCAGACTTGCAGGAATGCTCATGATTTCCCGTATATTTACTCAGAATGGATTTTCACGAGAAAGTCATGTTCTTGCGTAATCAATCCGGGAACAGAACCTTTGGCCCGATGTTTGGTTTACAGTCAAAACCTCAAAAGGGATCGTGAACAAGCTGAATTGCATCCAATCCACCATCCCCGAAACCAAGCAGTGCATGGCCGATGTCTGGCTGTTGGGCATTGTATGGAACCCAATATTCAGGCAGGTTTCAGGATGGCCTTTGTTGGTGTTTGGACCGCAAATTTACCCAAGGAAAAGCCACTGGGGAGCAGGTCGATTGACTTTCCACCTAATGGATTTAAGCCACCGGCTTCTAGCCGGTTCGCTTCAGCGAAGCTGTCTCTAGATCTTCTCTCCTGAATTTTGAAACCCGCTGAGGCGGTATGGTTTCAAAATTCAGGAGAGAA
>Ga0208648_1001812_pt1 | contig 16125 bp, 17 predicted proteins | sample AntAceMetag02UKL_FD_184772 | JGI IMG/M metagenome (GOLD analysis project Ga0208648, IMG submission 184772) | Saline lake microbial communities from Ace Lake, Antarctica - Antarctic Ace Lake Metagenome 02UKL (SPAdes) (version 2) | ecosystem: Environmental > Aquatic > Non-marine Saline and...
TCGAATTTTGAATGAAAAAATAATTGAACGATGACACTTCTAACGAACTAAGTTCACTTAGAAAATAAGTTCTTTCCTAAAGATCTTGAAGACCGGGCGTATGGGCCGCAGCTTCAAACGGAAGAAAGCAACGCTAAGGCCCGCATTTACTACAACTATGATCTTGTGGTCGGTCGAGTCAAGTGCATAGCTCCATTAAGATCTTTGTTACGGGTGCTGAAACGGCTGAAAAGAAGTAGAACTCGTCATGTCAGGTTAAATGTTCGTGTTGTTAATTCGATGTTGGACGTTCGATGTTCATCTTCTAAAAGACGGCTTAGGGCATAAATGTAACTTGTAAATCTTTACAAAACAAGTTAGCGCTTATGGATATTGGAGTGAAGCAGTATTGGAGTGATGCAATACCGAAATAGAGTGGGGAGGCGGTATGGATTTTAAAGATATTATCTACAGTAAGGAAAATGAGGTTGCCCATATCATTATTAACAGACCGGAGAAGAGAAACGCCCTTAACCGGGCAGCCAGGCTGGAGATGGTTGAGGCCTTAGGGGATGCGGAAAGCGATACTGCCTTAAAAGTACTGATTCTTTCAGGCGCCGGGGGAAAGAGTTTTATGGCAGGATCTGACCTCAACGAGCTTTCAAGATTTACGCCCTTGGAGATGGAGGCCTTCACCTCAACGCTGGGGGGCAAGTTCTATATGAGATTCGAGCAGTCCGACAAGCCCGTAATTGCCATGATAGACGGTCTCTGTCTCGGCGGAGGGCTGGAACTGGCCCTGTCCTGTGATATCAGGATTGCGTCGGAGGCGTCAAAATTTGGACAGCCCGAGATGTTCTTAGGCATTATGCCCGGGAGCGGCGGTACCCAGCGGCTCCCCCGGCTTGTGGGACCGGGGAAGGCCAAAGAACTTATCCTTACGGGGAAGACCATCGACGCAGCAGAGGCGCTCCGGATAGGGTTGATCAATGACGTGGTTTCCCGGGATAAACTGAATGAAACCGTGATGACCACTGCAAATCAGATTGCCAGGCAGAGCCCCCTCGCACTGAAATGGGCCAAGAAGGCCATAAACATGTCTCAGGAAACCGGTCTGGCGGCCGGGATTGCCTATGAGACCTTGGCCGATTGTCTCCTTTTTTCCGGAAAGGATCGTGAAGAAGGGATGAAGGCGTTCTTTGAAAAAAGGAAGCCGGCATTCAGTGGTGAATAGGGGGCAAAGTCTGGGAGGTACTTATAAAGAAGGAGGAAAAATAATAAATTATGGATTTTGAACTGACAGAGGAAAACCGCATATTTCAGAACGCCATTAGAGACTTTGCCCAGAAGGAAGTTGCTCCGTTAGTGGACGAGGCAGAGGAGACGAATGTGTTTCCCAAACAACTTTTCAGGAAGATGGCGGCACAGGGGTTTTTGTGCCCCCGGTATCCAGCAGAGATTGGAGGTGGGGGGGGAGATAAAATCACGGAATGTATTATGGTGGAGGAATTAAACAGGGTTAACGCTGGCATCGCTGCCTCATTAATGGCCCAGAGTGGCCTCGCTACACAACCCATTTATAATTACGGCTCTGATGAACAGAAGAAGGAAATTCTTATTCCCGCGATCAAGGGTGAAAAAATCGGTGCTTTTGGCCTGACAGAGCCAAATTCCGGTTCTGACGCAGCTTCCATCAAAACACGAGCCGTCCGTGATGCCGAGAGCTATATCATTAATGGAACAAAAATCTTTATCACCAATGGCCCCATTTGCGATTATGTGATAGTGGCCGCTTACACGGATCCAACTAAACGGGGTGTCGGCATTAATCTGTTCATTGTTGAAAAGGGCACTCCCGGGTTTAGCGTATCGAGAAAGCTGGACAAGGTAGGCAACCGTTCCATTGAAACAGGGGAGCTCGTTTTTGGAGATTGCAGGGTTCCGGCAAACAAAATGATCGGCGAAAAGGAGGGGGGTGGTTTTGCACAGATCGCAGAAACCCTTCTGTCGGGCCGGATAACTTATGGGGCACGTTGTACAGGCACTGCCCAGGCAGCATATGACCTGACTGTGCAGTATGCTAAGGAGCGAATCCAGTTTGGGAAACCGATTATCAAATTCCAGGCGACCAAATTTAAACTGGCGGAAATGGCCATGCATATTGATATCATGCGGTCCTATACCTACCGCGTGGCCTGGATGTATGATAATGGGAAGAATGTTCGGAAAGAAGCGCCGATGGTCAAATTGTTTACATCTGAAATATTACAGAAGATTCTTGCTGATTCCATGCAGATCCATGGTGGGTATGGATATATGATGGAATATCCTATTCAACGATACTGGAGGGACGGACGTTTGTTTACTATTACCGAAGGGACATCAGAGATTCAACGTCTTATAATAGGAAGGGAATTGGGGTTTTAAGGGATGAGAAAGGGATCAGGCTGTTAGCGTGGAAAAATGGAGATTTTTGGAGGTTGATTGGCTGAGCTATGCGGAAACCGCTATCTACAGACCGGTCCTTATGCGGGCTGTGGGCGAGGAAATAGTGCCGGAGACGGTCTCATTTTGCAGGTTTCCGGTACCCAGTCTGGTCCTAAACTTTTTTAACGATCCCCAGAAGGAGATCGACCTGGAGTTTTGCAGGAGAAAAGAGATCCCGGTGTATCGAGTTATCTCCAGCGGGGGGCCGATCTTTGGGGACACCGGATACATCTTCACCTTCCTCCATCTAAAGAGGAGCAACCCAAAAGTCCCTTCTGATGTCCCGAAGATGTTTGAAAAGACACTCACGGGGATTGCAGGTGGGATCTCGGATCAATTTAAAATCGAATGCCGGTTCAGACCATTAAACGATGTAGAAGTTAAATGCGAAGACGGCATCTGGAGAAAAATCGGACCCTCTTCCTGCTTCTATGAGGAAAAGGTAATCCAGATGGGTTCGGGGATCCAGGTAAAGGAGCCTGATGCCGATCTCATTGCCACCGCAATAACACCGCCACCCGAGAAGTTTGTGGACAAGGAGGCCAAAAGTATCCAGGAGAGGATAACCTATCTGGAAAAGGTGGTGGGGAGAGAAATTGATCTTCAGGAAATCAGGGATATCTACGTGGATCAGATCGAAAAGGTATTCCAGGTGGAGTTGGACCCCGGCGAACTGACGGATAATGAAAAGAGATATTACGATGAGATGGAGAAGGAGTATACCAATAATGATTTTTTCATGGAGCGGTCCGAAGACAGGTTTGGTGATATTCCTTTGGACGTGGCCAGGAAATCCATTCAGTTCAAGGTCCCGGGAGGCCCCTTTATAAGGATCATTGTCTTAAAAAGAGATGATCGCATCAAGGATATGATTATCTCCGGCTCCATACACGCCTCTCCCTTAAGACCCACAACACCCATCCATGAGATTGAAAAGGCCCTGACAGGCCAATTGATCGACAAGAAGCTTTTTGAGTCTAAGATTGACCAGATAATGGACCGTCAGGGTTTTCAAATTGCCAAGGTTTCCCCGGAATTCCTGGCCCAAAAGATCTATGAGTGCGCACTCTCATGATTTGAAACGAATTTCAGCACCACCCGGGGCTGGGGTCGGCAAAGTACATCCTCCCATTTCTTTTTGTCCTAAATCCCGCGATGATTATGATAGGGCCATGGAATAAGTTGCTGCTGGTGGCTGTCACGGCTGTCATAGTGTGTATGCTTCTTGCATCTGGCCAGGTCCCCACCCGGAGTCTGAATCAAGTGGCACCGAAGGGGACACGGCATAAAGGCCCCGACGGAGGGTGTCGATCCATCCATTGCGGCGCAGGTGGTAGAGCGCCTCCCGAAGGTAGGAATCCTTGAATCCTACCTCAGAGGCCAGTTCTCGGGCTCGCTCCGTTGAAAAGATGCGGTCTCCCTCGGCGGCGATTCGGTGTATAAGCTCAATACCGACATGGGTCTTCTTTAGCTTTTGCCTTGCAGTCATTGGAAAGTGTCCATTCTTTGACAGTTATTAACTATAAGGTTGATAGATAATGTATGTCAAAAATTGGAAAATGTTAAATTGTTGTCATATAAAAGTAAAAATATAGCACCTTTTCTCAACAAGTGCTATTCCTTGGCATACTGGCAAATCAAAAAATCCCGCCTGTAGTAAGGCCTGCGCCACCGGGTGCATTATCTGGGGTGATATGAAAGAACTCTCTGATAAGATTGAGGAGATGGTCATACAAAAGTAAAGATAGACATGGGTTTTTTCGATTCCATAGGAAAGGCACTCGAATGCCGTATATCACAACTCCGGGACAAATCTTCAAGTATGTCTATCTTACCGACACAAATCAATTCAACAAAGATCGGCAAACTCCCGCCTTTATTTATTGGGACGGCAACACCTGCCTGTTGATGGATGTGGGAACTTCTGATGATGTTGAGACACTTTTCAAGAATTTGAACCAGCTCGGTATTCCAGAAATCAAGGTGATGAGTAGTAATAGAATATGACCGACACTCGATATGTATTTGCTGATTTTGAAGTTATGGTCTGGGTACCAAGAAACCGGCTGATGAAAAAGATGATGCATATTGGTAATGAAGCGGATGAATTCAAATTGGGAATATCTTGACAAAAACCCAGCATATCAGCAGGTCAAAAAACCAGTGATATCCTAACCCTGTGGAAATCTGGGTGACGGTCGTCTGAATTAAGCGCAAAGCAATAAGCGTAGACCTCTGGTAGGTCTTCAAGATGAGTTCATGCGAGGTCTTTTCCACAGGCATTCTGCGGAAAAAGACCCCGGTGAGTGGTAAGAAATTGATACGAGACCTTTGAAAAACGCCCCCTTTCGAAGTCTGCGCTTATCTGCCCAATCTCTGCGTTGCGTTCGGATTTTAATCCTCAAAATATTCTACATATTCCTGTGGTTAAAATCCTCTCGCGCCTTGATCTTGAACGAAATTGAGCATTTTTCAAAGGTCTCGATACGGCTGTCAAGGAGGGGTGACGTGGGCCTCAGGGCCGGTCATAGTACTTGAGCGATTCCCAGAAGTCCTTATCTCGGTCTTTCCAGTCCAGCCCGAATTTCCTGTCGTAAAAATCGCTGAATCGCTCCATCCATCGCCACCACAGGCTTTTACCCTCCTCTTTGGCCTCTAATATATCGTTTAGGTATATGACGATATTGGCCATCTCCTCTTTAGGCACAAAGGATGCGGCCCCATCCTTAAATGACCTGCTCGTATCTTCGGGGCTCAGGGCATGGGCGGTCAGCATCACCGCGATGACCTTTCGCTCGACGGCAATCTCGAGGAGCTTATACCCGTCAACCCCCATAATATCTAAAATAGCCAAATCGAAGTATTGAGTGGTCAGCAGATCTTTGGCCTCAAGGAAATTGGAGGCCTTAACCAGATCACACATGGATAACAGATCTTCCAATGTGGCCAGCACATCCGGTTCATCATCTACAATAAGTACTCTCTTCCCATCTAACAGGCTTTCATTCATGATCATACCTCCTTAAAATTATCCAACCATACCTCTATCAGGACTTCCAATCTCTGCCTGCTCCCTACTTTCTACTCCATACTCCTCATGAAGCCTTTCAGGAAGGTGCAGATAGGAGTCCCCCTCATCTCTCTTCCCCCGCTTGATGCAACCTGTCCCGTAGATCCGGCATTTCAAAGAGAGTTCTGCAATGGCTGCCATTAGTTGTTTGTCATTGAGAATCCCACTCTCTACGAGCTTAATAAGAGCCTTTATCCTGAACCGATCCATCCCCTTATAGCGGGAGGATAACTGATCAGGGTGGCCACCCTCTTTCACGATTAGTTTCTCATTAATCAGATGAACGGGATATCGGCATCCAATCCTGAGCCAGAGATCGTAGTCTTCACAGACCGGCAGATCTTCATCGAAGAGCCCTATTTCTTCTAAGAGTGATCGTCTCAGCATCACTGCCGACGGACTGATAAGACATAGCTTCAAAGAAGGTTCAAAAACGTCTCCAGAAGGTTTAAGGTGCCTTGTTTTTGGGTTGGCATAGCGCCCGTTCCTGATCCAGATCTCTTCAGTCTGGCTGATCATGGCTTCGGGATGGCTTTTAAAAAACGAGATTTGCGCACCTAATTTTTCAGGTAGCCAGTAATCATCGGAATCGAGGAATGCAACAAGGGGAGCGTCTGATCCTTTGATGCCGGTATTCCTTGCCGCGGAGACGCCAAGATTGGACTGGTGTCTAATAAAGCTGATCTTATTCCCGAACTGGCGCAGAGCCTCTCTGGTTCCGTCTGTTGACCCGTCGTCTACCACTATAATTTCATAATCAGTAAAGGTCTGGTAGAGGACTGACGAGATCGCCCTCGACACCTTCAGAGCCCTGTTAAATACTGGTATTATGATGCTTACGGCTGCCATAAAAAGATCTGCCAGATCAAGGCCAGGAGCCCGGTGAGGAGGAAGTTGCTTTCGACTAAGGCTTCGAGGGCAATTCCGGGATAGAGCCACTGTTTTTCATAGGCCACAAGAGAAAGCGACAGCGTAAAAAGCGGGACAAGCATTAAATAGCAGAAACAGTTTGCAATACCGAGGATCGGGCTGACAATCAGGATAAAGGCGCTTGCGATGAGGACAATTTCCAGAAGCAGGAGAGTGCGTCTTTCACCGAGTGTAATCGGCAGCGTTTCGGCCCCCACCATCAAATCTCCCTGTACCTGGAAGAGACTGAAGAAAATTGCCCTGGCATAGCTCCATGAAAATACGATTAGGACGGTTATGATTGCTGGCAACAGCTTTCCGCCTCTTGTCTCGAGCATCGGCAAGACAGTGATAACGGCTACCCATGCAAGGGCCTCGGACAGGCTCCTTGACCCCGGAATATCCTTGATTTTGACATAGCGGGACTTGTGACGAAATTGTTCAGGGACAAGGGGGATACTGTATATGATTCCTAAGAGGCTCAAAGCTGTCAAGGCGATGAAGGTGACAACTCCAATCATGTAGGAAAGAGCCAAGACCATTATAATAGCCGTAATACCTGTTATGTTCAACAGGCCCTTGTGTGTTTGAAGGAAAGTCGCCCTGTCAGGATCATTGTAGGCGCTGGCATCCTTGTCCAAGAAGTGATTGAAGACATGCATGGCATAGAGGTAGAAGAATGTCAGGAAAGGAAAGGCGAGATTCGGCTCCCTTCCTGCCAACATTGATGCAGCATAAGCAAAAGAAAAAGCTCCTAATGCCACGAGTAGATTACTCAACACTAAGAATCTGAAGGCCTGTTTCGCCCAACGGGTGAGAAACATTTCCCTACGGCTGTGGATCCCTTCTATCTCTTTTAGTACGTTTTTTATCATCCAGTGCGGAGTAGATGCCCCTGCTGTGAGACCGATAACCTCCATCCCGGAGAGTGTATTTCTGTCCAGATCTTTTTCAGTTTCCACGTGGAAAGTGGGCAGATGTTCCGCCTCGGATATCTGGGCGAGGCGCTGGGTATTGCCGCTGTGATATCCTCCCACCACAACAACAGCATCCACCTGATCTTTAAATGTCCTGACCTCTTGTTGCCTTTCCTGTGTTGCATCGCAGATGGTTTCAAAAACTAAGAGATCCGGGAATCGTTGTTTCAGTGCCCTTACCACATTGCTGAAGTTTTTTTCATTCTGCGTTGTCTGTGCAACGACAAAGGGTCTATCCAAATGGGGCAGACCGGCAACGTCATTCTCCCCCTGAATAACGTGGGCCGGGGTCTTGCTGTAACCCATCAGACCGATAACCTCGGCGTGATCTCGGTCGCCTACAATTATTGCTGAGCGGCCTTTATTCGTATGATGTCGGATAATTGCCTGTACCCGGGTCACTTTTGGGCATGTGGCATCGATAACCCTGAGGCCTGTCTTTTCGAGCGCCAGGTGTTGCTCTGGAGGAATACCGTGGGCCCTTATCACTATCCGTCCTGTCTTCAGCGCATTGAGGTCATCTGTGGCCTTCACCCCCTTCGTCTCAAGGAGATCAAGGACCTGCTGGTTGTGAATCAGCGGACCGAAGGTAAAGAGAGGACCCTCCTTTTTATTGGTTTCCGCCATCACTATCTCCATGGCACGGCGGACGCCCATACAGAATCCTGCTGCCTTTGCTAATATTACCTTCATGGCTCTCCGACCCCCGGCCTTTCTCTTTCTGAATCTACTCGCAGCTCTCGATCCCTTGAAAGAGTCCCGAAATAATTATCCAATGCGCTGATCATTGTATTGAAATCATTAACCCCTGTAAAGGACCCACGAAACCGGTTGCTGTGTGGCAAACCCTTTGTATAGCGCAAGAGGAGTCCCCGCATGACCTTAGAGGCCCTTTTCTCCCCTAACAGATCAGACAGAAGTCTGAAATGCTCAATAATGATAGCCCTCCGGTCAGATAATTCCGGTAGACTTGGTTTGAATCCGTTATCTAAGTCCAGGATCTGTTTGAAAACCCAGGGGTTGCCAATTGCGCCCCGACCGATCATCACTCCATCGCATCCGGTCTCTTTTTTCATCTCAAGGGCAAGTGATGGATCAGAGACATCTCCGTTGCCGATCACTGGAATCTTGAGCTGTATCTTGACTTCTTTTATGATTTTCCAATCGGCCTTCCCTGAAAATCCCTGTGTTACAAACCTTGGGTGTATGGTGATGGCATCAGCCCCGCACTCTTCTATGATCTTGGCTATTTCACATGCGCCAGGCTGTCCGAGGGACCATCCGGCTCTGATCTTTACGGTCAGGGGAACGGGACAGACCCTGCGGACGGCTGAAACCATGTCTCTTACCTTATCAGGGGCACGGAGTAGAGCGCCCCCGGCGCCCGTCTTGACGATCTTTCTTGCGGGACAGCCCATATTGATATCCACAATATCAGCGCTTGCGTCTACAACCATCTCGGTGGCTTCAGCCATTACATGGGGATCATAACCGAATATCTGTACAGAGAGGGGCTTCTCTTCTTGAGAGCTCTGTAAATATCTGAAGGTCTTATCATGATTCTTTGTCAGGCCCATTGCGCTGATCATTTCGGTGTTGACCAGACCCGCCCCAAGTCTTTTTACAATAAGGCGAAATGGCAGATTAGTAATGCCTGACATAGGTGCCATGATCAGCCAGTTTTTCAGTTTCAACGTGCCTATTTGTAACATATCAAAACGGAGCCGTTGCTACATTTCCGGGCATATCCTTGCTATGTCAGTATGCCACTGAAGGGAAGAGGTTACGGTTGGTATGCGGGAGAAAAAGGGCGGCGATGTACTCATCTGTAAAGGGCTGGTAGGTTGAAAGCTCGATATTTGTCATCGATCTTGAGATATTGACGCATGTCTCGATAGCCGATTCTGAAAGGAGGCACATGCGGGCACCCGTAAGGGAGCTGTTCCCGATGAATTGAATTTTCTCCTGCGGTATATCCGGCAGGAGACCGATCGCTATGGACTTGGGGATATCCAAAAAATTACCGAACCCGCCAGCCACATAAAATGTGTCTATCATCTCAAACCCGAGTCCGATATAATCGGTCAGCGACTTTATAGCGGCGAAAACCGCCCCTTTTGATTTTATAAGGTTATCGATATCCGACTCGGTAATGAAAACTGCCGTACCCGATTCAGTTTCATCTGGGTGAGCGATGATATATTGCGGGATGTTATCCTCGATTTTGAGCCGGTCATCCGAGCGATTTCTGTCGAATTTACCTCCAGGGCCTATAATGCCGTTTTTTACGAGTTCATAAATACAATCGATCAGACCGGTACCACAAATCCCTCTCGGCCTGGCATTCCCAATGGTTTCGTATTTAAGCTGGCCGTCTGTGATCTTTATTTTTTCAATGGCCCCTTTTATGGCTCGCATACCGCAGCGGGTCCCGCCACCTTCAAAGGCAGGGCCGGCCGAGGCAGAACAGCACACCAGCCAGTCTTTATTGCCAATGGCAATCTCACCGTTGGTGCCAATATCGATCAGCCCCCTTACCTCTTCATGTTCCGGAATACCGCACGACATCACCCCGGCCACGATATCCCCGCCTACATAAGAGGCAACGCAGGGGATGGTTTCCAGAATACCGCGGGGATTAATCTGAATGCCGATCTCTTTCGCGAGAATCTGTGGGAACTCATCGGCAGTGGGCACATAAGGATCCAGGCGGATGGAACAGGGAGACAGACCCAAGAGAAAGTGGCTCATGGTGGTATTCCCGGCGGCCACGATAGCGTTTATTTCATTGGTGGGGACGTTTTTTTCTTTAGACAGCTTTCTTATGAGCTGGTTGATATTTTTTATCACAGCTTTCTGAACGGGCTGAAGCCCGCCCTTTCCGCAGGCAAAGATCACCCTCGATATGACATCCTCGCCGTAGCTCGCCTGTTGATTGTGGCATCCTTCCGAACCGAGCAGTTTGCCTGTGTTCATATCCAGCAACTGGGCCACGACCGTCGTCGTTCCCACGTCAATGGCGACTCCATAACTGGCGTTAGAGGTATTCAGAGAGTCTATTTTCAGGATGCGGTAACCATTCCCCTTCCTGGCAATAGTCGCCGTGATCTTCCAATCGTTTTGACGGAGCTTGTCAGAGAGGCCCTGGAGACAATCCAAAGGTATGTCAAAGGCGTGCCACCCGAGTTGTTTCCTCAACTCCCTTGATATACGTTCAATGTCAGGGACATTGTCCTCAATGGTCGGTGGCGGCAGTTCTAAATATATCTTTTTAGTTAGAGGCTTAAGTTCGGACTTAGCGGTTTCATCGGTCGCTCCCGCGATCAGGATCTTTGAATCTTCCATCCTCGATTCAGGCGGAATCACGATCTCGAGATCGTCATGCACCTCTGTCTGGCAGGCAAGGACGTAACCTTTCATTATCTCATCTGCCGAGAAAAAGCCTTTTGCATGTTCTTCCGCCTCGGCTCGTCCCATCGAGACTTGGACGCGGCATTTACCGCAGACCCCTTCACCACCGCACAGGTTGTTTATAAATAGATCGGTGTTTTGAGCCGCTTCCGCAATGGTGGTGCCTTCTTCCACTTCTACGGATTTATCAGCGGGCAGAAAATGGATGGTATATGTTTTCATCGAGTGTCTCCAAAAGCCTCAGAGCATGTCCGGTTTTTTGATCGAGATTGGTAAAGCCCGGTTCGCTTTTGAGAACGGGCTATTCCTGACCGAATATCAGCTATTTTCTGAGCGAATAAAGGATGTTTGACAATTGAAGATCAATATATTTATCAAGGGTGAGGCGTTTCTTGAAATGCCATCGCTTCAGTATCCACATATGCGCGGCAATAATGATATTGTATGCGGCCAGATCAACATCCACCTTCTTGAATACGCCCAGTGTTACCCCTTCCTTGATCATTTCAGAGAAAATATCGTTTACCTCTATCTCCAACTGCATAATGCGTGCCTTGGATGCCCTGTCAAGGGAATTGGATTTCTGGTAAATCAACAGGGCCTTTTCCCTTTGCTGGTCAACTACCCTAAAATAAAGCCTCGCCGCAATTGCCAGTTTTTCTTCGGGATCATCTATCCCTTGGATCATCCTGAGGAGGTTGTCATGGAAGATATTCAAGACATCTTCCATGATCATTCGCATGATCTCCGATTTATTTTTAACATAGTGATATGTGACCGGCAGGCTGACCCCTGCTGTTTCCGAAATTTCTTGGATTGAGGTGGCATTAAAGCCCTTTTTGACATAGAGCGCACTGGCCACATCAATGATTTTTTTCCTTACCTTGTCCGCATTCGTTATCTGATCGAGCACTGTTAACTTTTGTTTATATCTTTCCATAAGTCTTCACCGTACTGGGAAGGGCGTAGAATCTTCCCTCGCCAAATCAAGGATTGTAATAATCAAAATGCTCTTCTTTAGGAAAGAATTATAGGTAATTTTGAGGTATCTGTCAAGGTAGAATCGACTTTCTTTAGTTGACACATTCTGACCAAAAGGACAAAATAGAGGTTATTGAATGTGGAGCATGAGTTTCAAAGAGAGGGACAGGGAAGGTCATTATGAAACGATTCATTCTGATTTTGGTTGTGATTACGGGATTGTCAATTACAGGCTGTACTGGAAATAATGCCAAAGAACTTTTTGAAACAGCCCAGTTGGAAGAGCTGCAAAATAACCCCGACCATGCTATAAAACTATACCGGGAAATAATAGAAAAGGATCCTGAAAGCCCATACGCCGGGAAGGCGCGCAAGAGGTTGGCTGCCTTGGAACAGGCCAAACATTAATTTATATCATTCCACATCAATAGCTTCAAAGCAGACAGGAGAGAGAAAATATGCCACCGAACAGCCGGTTTTTTGACAGGGCGCGCGAAACCATGGACCGGGAAGAACGAAGATCCCGTCTGAGTCAGGGGTTTGTTGATATTGTTCAGCATGCCTACCAGAATTCGAAGGCATATAAAGAGATTTTCGACTCGGCCGGCCTAAAGATCTCAGACATCAAGGGTCTTGATGATCTGGAAAGGCTTCCCGTCATACGCATTGAGGATCTGGTAGAGCGGCAGAAAAAGGACCCACCATTCGGAGGGTTTAATACCATTGATCCTGACAATTTTAGACGGATATACGTAAATCCAGGACTTATCTATCAACCCGGGGAACAGGAATATGTGGACACCTCCTGGACTGAGGCCCTTTGCGCAGCCGGGTTCAAGGCGGGAGATCGAATTATCAATGCCTTTAACTACCATCTCTGGCCTTTTGCCTTCATGTTGGACGAGTCGGTAAAGATGATCGGTGGAACAGTGATTCCCACGGGCGTTGGAAACACGTTGATGCAGGGTAAGATCATGCAGGGGTTAAAGGCTAATGGATTCTTGGGTACCCCGAGCTTCTTGATGACTATGGTGCAACGCACCGAGGCGATGGGTCTGAATCTGAGAAAAGACATCCTGCTGGAAAAGGCCCTTGTGGCGGCAGAGATGCTCCCTGAATCACTTCGCACTCGCCTGGAGGCCAAGCTTGGGATGACTATCCGGCAGGGCTATGGAACGGTGTTTCTGGGTTGTATCGGGTATGAATGTTCATACATGACCGGTCTCCACGTGCCGGACAGTATATTGGTCGAAGTAGTGGACCCCAATACCGGTACACAGGTAAGGCCAGGGGCTGTGGGAGAGATCGTTGCAACCAACTTCAATATTTCCTATCCGATGATCCGTATGGCAACAGGAGATCTTTCAGCTTTGGCTCAGGAACAATGTCCCTGTGGGAGAACCGGCCCCATGCTGAAAAAGATTTTGGGGAGAACCGGCCAGGCCACCAAGGTGAGAGGAACGTTTATCCATCCGTGGCAGGCAGATGAGGTCATGTCTAAGTATCGGGAGGTGTTTAAGTACCAGGTGGTCATTACACGGGAAGTTGACAGAGACATTATGACTTTCTTGGTGGAGATGAAAGAAGAAAGCTCCAGGACGGATATGCTTTGCGCACGGATTGAGCGTGATATAAAGGATATCCTGACCATAAAGGGCTCGGTTCAGGTCGTTCCGAGGGAGACTATCCCCAACCTTCACAAAAAAATCGAAGACAAGAGGACCTGGGATTAGAGAATCGGGATAAGTAACTAAAGTGAGCTAAAGTTATTAGCACCTATTTGTTCAAATCACATCATGTTTGCGCACGATTTACGACATAGTTAGATTGAATATTTAAGGAATTCTATCGCTTTTATTAGAAATGACAGAGCGAAGCGACTTCCACAAATAGTCAATATTCAATAGTCAATATTCAATTTGGTTCCGGCTTCGCCGGGTTAGGGTGGCAGGTGATTGATTGGTGAAAGCGGGGAGTATGGATAGGATCAAAATCGGTGGGATCATGCAGAGTGACGGACGGGCTTTAGTGAAAATCATGTCCGTGCCGGATCATGTGAGTGTTGCAGGTACTGTGTTGAGAAGTATGGGAGAGAATAGCATCAATATAGAGCTCCTGGTGGAGAGCTTCGACTTAGATGACTGCGGCAATTTCTCATTGGTTATAGATCAAAAGGACCTGGACTCAGCCTTAGCCGTCTTAGATGAGATAAAACCGACAATTGATGCTAAGGTAATATCCTACACCCCGGATGTGGCTGTAATAACCGTATTTGGACCTCACCTGCGTGAGAAACCAAGCGTGCATGGTGCGATGTTTTCTTCCATAGCCTCTGTAGGGATAAGCTCTCTCGTCATCTGCACTTCCATTTCAAGCATATCCTGTGTGGTTGAGGGCCAACATCTTGACATTGCTGTCAGGTCTCTTGAAGAGGCGTTCGACACACCATCACAGGTAAAGGAGAGGCCAAAGGATTATTAACAGACTTCAACTTTAGGCACTTTTCCGGTTTATCCGGGTTAGGAGTTTTCATTATGAAAGGAATAATCTTAGCAGGGGGGGCAGGGACCCGCTTGTATCCAATAACGCGGGTTGTGAGCAAACAACTGATGCCGGTATATGATAAACCAATGATATACTATCCGTTGTCCGTTCTCATTCTATCGGGGATCCGGGAAATACTCATTATTTCAACTCCTGAGGATTTGCCAAGATTCAAAGAACTGTTAAATGATGGATCTCAGCTCGGCCTTTCTTTGTCATATGCAGAGCAGCCACGGCCAGAGGGCCTGGCCCAGGCCTTTATTATCGGGAAGAGGTTCATAGGAAATGACGGAGTGGCCCTTGTCCTCGGGGACAATATATTTTACGGCCGTGGACTCTCTGAAATATTAAAGAGATGCGCCCGATCTGAGAAAGGGGGAGTTATATTCGGTTATTTTGTCAGAGACCCTGAACGATATGGTGTTGTGGGATTTGACCCTGACGGCAGGGTCACCAGCATTGAGGAAAAACCTGACAAGCCTAAATCAAGATATGCCGTTCCAGGACTCTACTTCTATGACAACGATGTAGTATCCATAGCGGAAAACCTCGAACCATCTGCCCGGGGGGAGCTTGAAATTACTGACATTAATTTAGAATACCTGCGGCGTGGCCAGCTCAGGGTAGAGATCTTCGGGCGGGGTTTTGCATGGCTCGATACCGGAACCCACGAGTCCCTCCAGCAGGCCAGCAGTTTTGTCAGGGCCATACAGGAACGGCAGGGCCTCAAGATTGCGTGTATTGAGGAAATCGCTTACCAGCGCGGCTATATAGACGGAAACCAGTTAAAGAAGCTTGCCAAAGATATGCTCAATAATGATTACGGCCAATATCTAATGGAGATCCTTTCTGAAGGGGGAAATAACAAAAATGACGCTGAAATGTACTGAAAAGTCCATCCCGGGGGTCCTTCTGATCGAGCCAATGGTGTTCGAGGATGATCGAGGCTTTTTCTTAGAGACCTACCATGAAAAAAAATACCCCGAAGCCGGGATAGATAAGCCCTTTGTCCAGGACAATCACTCCCATTCATGCCGGGGTACCCTGCGCGGGCTTCACTATCAACTCAAACACCCCCAGGGGAAACTGGTATACGTGATAAGGGGAGAAGTCTTTGACGTTGCCGTGGATATACGCCGTGGATCATCTACATTCGGTCAATGGACGGGGACCATTCTTTCGGAAAAAAACAAGCACCAACTATTCATTCCCGAGGGTTTTGCCCATGGGTTATGCGTCATAAGCGAAACAGCGGATGTGTTGTATAAGTGTACCGATCTCTATGCGCCTGGAGATGAGTATGGGATATTATGGTCAGATCCAGTGATAGGTGTCGACTGGCCGGTTGAAAACCCGGTCCTCTCCGAAAAAGATGCTGAAAGCCCGCGTCTGATGGATGTCCCTGAAGAGTTATTTCCTTTGTACAACAAAGAAAGGCCCATAAATCGCTGACAGATCTACGGGCCTTCCTGTTTGCTCAAGAATGTCAGGGAAAGTATTAGCTAATCACCCGACCATCTCCTTTACTTTCTTTAATGGAGTCATCTTAACGGCCCGGCGAGCAGGCTTAGCTTTAAAGACTGTCTCTTCTCCGGTAAAAGGGTTAATCCCTTTACGCGCTTTGGTCGCAGGTTTGCGCTTTACTTCAATCTTGAAGAGCCCTGAAAAAACGAGTTTACCGGGACTACGCTTCTTGATATGACGCTCGATAAGGATAGCAAATTCGTCAAATACCGACGAGACCTGTTTCTTGGTTAAGTCGGTGTT
>Ga0208648_1001815_pt1 | contig 16114 bp, 10 predicted proteins | sample AntAceMetag02UKL_FD_184772 | JGI IMG/M metagenome (GOLD analysis project Ga0208648, IMG submission 184772) | Saline lake microbial communities from Ace Lake, Antarctica - Antarctic Ace Lake Metagenome 02UKL (SPAdes) (version 2) | ecosystem: Environmental > Aquatic > Non-marine Saline and...
TTGATTTTCCAGGCAAAAAGGCTAACTTACGTCTGGCACTCTTGCATGGATTTGGCGGGTGTGCCATGCTGGACTAATGCACGTATGTTTAACTACAATACAATAGATAAATCATTCCCATTCTTTTGAATCCTGAGGTCTTTCTAATGGCAAAAAAACCAACCTATGAAGAATTGGAACAGCGGATTCAGGAATTAGAGAAAGCTGAATATGCACTCAAGCAAGCGGGAGCAGTGGCACGGGTTAACGAGGAACGTTATCTCATGTCACAAGCCATAAGCCATGTCGGCAATTGGGAATATAACCTTCAAACAACCCATTTTTGGGGATCCCCTGAAGCCGAGCGTATATACGGATTAGATCCAACACAGCTTTAGTTTTCAACGGAAGAAGTGGAAAATTGCATCCCGGAAAGGGAACGGGTCCATCAGGCATTGGTTGACCTGATCGAAGCAGGCAAGCCCTATAATTTGGAATTTGAAATTCACCCCAAAAATTCTTCCCAACCCAAAATCATATCATCCATCGCCGAAGTGAAACAAAATGAACAGGGCGAATCGATAGTGGTCGGAGTCATCCAGGACATCACCGAGCGTAAGAGGGCGGTGGAGGCCCTTCGAAAATTCCTGGAGCTTTGCGACATTAAGCCTTAATGGAGGAAACCATGCAGACAACAATGAACTGGAAAGGCTATATGGCCACAATTAAGTATGACCCCGGTATCCGGAAATTCCACGGTATTGTTCAGAATGCCAGCTCTGTGATCACATTTTATGGTGCATCTGTTGATGAACTTGAGCGCGAATTTGCGACGTCCATCACCGAATATTTCAAGATATGCAAAGAAAAGAAAAAGCGGCCTGACAAACCATATTCCGGGCGTTTCAATGTCCGGCTCCGGCCTCGTCTTCATGGAGAAATTGCGGCCACTGCGGCAAAAGAGGGCAAAAGTCTTAATCAATGGGTAACCGAGACCCTTGAGCAGACCGTACATAGAACTTGAAGTTCTCACACATCCAGGCCAATGCAGTACCTGCCAGTTACCATCTAATGATCCATGCTCCTTTTGAATATTGACCAATATCCAATGAATCGTGACCACTGGCAATAAGGAACAAGCATGAAAGCAAGAACCAGGATGCAGGGTTTGTGAAAATCGGGGACGGGGATTTCAGAACCCACGGCTGGGCAATCGGCAAAACGGGGCGAAAAAATCGTGAAGGAAAAGTAACTCGAGGTAATGGGATGATTTATGTCAATAAACCAATACCCGTCCCCGATCTCCACCCCTGTTTGGTATAAAATCATTGCCCGTCAGGGGACAACCTGACCTTTACCGGTGTTTCATGCCCTGTTTGGTAAGATGAAGAAGACTGGAGAATCAGGTTGAAAGAGATGATTTTTCCATCACGGATCTCCAGACGATTCACCGTGGTATAAGCAGACTGAACGGCAAATGCGGCATCCCATCCGCCGAGGATAACGAGTGACTTCGGCTCATTGAGGATAATGTCTTCTTCATAGACACCCTGAGCGATCATTATGGTCGCTTCATCCGCCGCTCCCGAGATCCCTTCTGTTATGGATCGGCAGCATGGGGCGTGCCCGCCGCAAAGGCCTCCGGCATCTACATAGACCATGTCCGCAGGTTGCTGCGCCATGTAGGTCCCGGCGGCTTCCGTGGTCTGATCCGCTATGATGCTCACGGTCTGGCCCCCAGGCGTGCGCCACCCGGTCACATCCTTGAAACCCAGCCCGTGATTTCCCACACCGAGTCCAGTGACCAAGGCACGGCTCTCCTGCCACAATCCGTCGTCAACACGCCACCTGGCGCCCCCGTCTATCGCACCCTGCGGCGACAGCGTGGTTGTCAGGGATCCCACAAGCGTGGTGACGGTAATAGAGTCGGTCTTGGAGCAGGTTTTCCCCTCCCAGGTGGCGGTCATGCACCACAGGTAGGTTCCAGCGGCGGCGTAGGTGTGCGAGGGGTTCTGCTGGCTGGAGGACTGCCCGTCGCCGAAGGTCCAGGCGTAGGACGTGCCACCTCCTGAAGAAATCGTGACATTTCCTGATCGGGTGCAGGAGACGCCCTGGACGGAGGTGGTGAGGGTCCAGGGGTAGCTCCCGGCGGAAGCGTAGGTGTGGTCTGGGTTCTGCTGGGTGGAGGACTGGCCGTCGCCGAAGGTCCATGCGTAGGTGGGGCTCCCCATGCAGTTGGACGCCGTGGCCATGGAGGCGAAGGCGACGGGGGAGCCGGCCGTCCCCGACGTGGGGACGGAGGCCGAGCAGGAGAGGGTGCAGGTGGCCCCTCCGGTGAGTGTGGCGGTGATGGTGTAGGAGCCCGCCCATAAGGAGTGCACACCGAAGTACCAGGTCCCCTCCTGGAGGGGGCGGGGTGAGCTCTCAGGGGTGACGGTGACCGTCTCGTTGCCGTCGAAAATGTAGGGACGGTAGTCCCAGTTCTCGGAGTCCGGTAGGTCCCCGAAGCGCACGTAGAGGTCCATGTCGTTCGTGGCATCCGTAGTCCTGACCTCGAGCTGGGAGGCGCCCGAGGGGACGTCGATGCTGTAGTACTTCCACTCGGACTCGGATACGGCCCCCGGCACGCCGACGCCGCTCGTGAGGGGCGTCACGGCCCCTCCGCCCGAAGTGACGGTGGCCGTCAGCGTGAAGCCCCCGCCGTCAACGAACCCGTAGACGCCGATGTACCAATCGCCGGCCTGGAGGGGCCGTGGACTGGAAGTAGGCGTCACATGCACGGCCTCGTCGCCGCTGGTGGAGTACGGGAGGTAATCCCAGAGGTCCAGGGTGGGTTCGGACCCGTACCGGACATAAAGATCGAGGTCCGTGGTGGTCCCGGTGGTCTCGACCTCAAGCACGAGAGCGTTGGGCGGCACGGAGATCTTGTAGAGACTCCATTCGAAGGGGGCCACTGACCCGTTCACCGGGACCCCGGTGGTGAGCACTGTGACGGCTTCCACACCGGCAGCCTGCCTGGTGTCGGGCCATTTCGCCCATCTGTCATCCTGGGAGTGCTTCGCAGCGATGCTTCCGAAGGATCGGGTGGAGAGGATGCCGGAGTCGGCGGCCCGAGATCCCTCAGAGGGATTGCCGAGAAGAGTATTCGGGATAACGCCACGTTCGGAAGCACTGCTGCAGTTCACGGGCGTGGCAGAGGCGGAAAAGGAAACCGCGAGCGGGGCCGCGCCGGATATGGGGTTGGCGGAGGCGTCGCATACGAGGACGCAACCGGTCTCCACGGTTACGGTGGCTGTGGCGCTGTTCTGGCTGCCGCAGGCGTTGGTGACGCGGACCCAGTAGGAGGTTGTGGCGGTGAGGGCTGGTGTGGTGAAGGAGGCGGAGTTCGTGCCAACCGGCGTAGAAGTGTTCCCGCTGTCCCCCTGGTACCACTGGTAGGCGAGGGGGGCCGTGCCGCCAGCCGTGACAGTCAGGGTGGCGGTGTAGCCGCTGAGGATGGTCTGGGACTGGGGGTGCTCCGCGATGGAGGGCTGCGTGCAGGGGCAGCCCACCGAAAGGGTCCCCCCCTGGGTACAGGGGTAGGCCCCGGTCACGCTCACGGTGAGTGTCCAGGGGTAGCTCCCGGCGGAAGCGTAGGTGTGGTCTGGGTTCTGCTGGGTCGATGTCCCCCCGTCGCCGAAGGTCCAGGCGTAGCTGGGGGACCCCGAGCAGTTGGAGGTCGTGGCCATGGAGGCGAAGGAGACGGCGCTGCCCGCCGCACCGCTCGTGGGGACCGTGGCGGTGCAGGTCACCGTGCAGACGGGGCCGACGCTCACGACGATGCCGCCGGACCTGACGCACCCTGTCTCCCCCGAGACGGCCGTCAGCGTCCATGTGTAGGTCCCTTCGGCGGTGTAGATGTGAGTGGTGCTCTGACCGCTCACGGGGGCGCTCTTGTCGCCGAAGGTCCAGATGTAGGTCACCGGGTCCGAGCAGTCCTGGGTCGTTGCCTGTCCCTCGAAGGAGACGGGAGAACCTGGCGCCACCGAAGGCGGTACGGTGGCTTGGCAGGTCACGGTACACCGGCTCCCCCCGAAGGCCGTGGCGCCTACGGAGTAGCTCGCCGAGGCCTTCCCGAAGACGCCGAGGAACCATTCACCCTCGCTCAGGGGGCTGGGCGAACTGCTCGGCGTGACGGTGATCTTTTCTGCCCCAGTGGTTCCATTCGACCGGTAGTCGTAGTCCGAGGCACCAGGCTTGGAGCCCTTCTTCAGGTAGAGGTCCACGTCGGCCGATGCCCCGCCGGTGAACGCCTCGAAGGAGAGGGGCTCGGCAGGAACGGCAATCTTGTAGTACTTCCAGACGTTTTGCGCGACGGAATCGCTGACGGTGATGGTGCTCTGGAGTTGGCGGACATCTTGCGGGGGGGGCGTCCCGTTGTACCAGGGCTCCGAGGGGGCTGACTCGCTCCCGCTCGCGTCGTAGGCCACCGCGGCGAAGCGGTAGGAACTCCCCGCTACGAGACCCTCCACACGCGCGCTGGTCCCGGCGGGGGCCGTGATCGAATTGGGGTAGCCCGGGCCCGCCGGGACGTCGGTGTAGAGCACGCGGTACCCCGCCACCCCCTCGCTCGGAGAGGCCGCCCACTGCAGGTCGCAGGCCGTCCCGGAGAAGGAACCGGAGAGGTTCGCGGGGGGCTGGAGGGTCGATCCGCCCACGGCGATGGGGTTGGCGTAGTAGGTGACCAGGGGCGGGTTTTTCCCGTCGTCGGTGCGGGAGAAGAGGTAGTAGGTCGCCGCGGTCACCCCCGACGTGTCCCATGTCGTTGACACGGTCCCGGATGCGGCGGAAAGGTTTTCGACGATGGGCTGGCCCATCCCGTCGGAGGCCTCGTCGGAGAAAAAGAAGGAGACCCTGGTGTCCGCCGAGGCCGGGTTGACCGAGGCCTGGATTCCCACGCTCGAGGAGTCGGGGGTCACCGAAGTGAACGTGGTGACGGGGGCGGGAGTGGGGACGAGGCACTGGAAGGTGACGTCGGAGGCGGAGAGGTTGCTCACGGACAGCGTCCACGTTCCCGCGGCGGCCTCGTCAAGCCTGAAGAGGGCCACCTTGAGGCTCTCATCGCCGACGTAGTGGACGCCGGGGAAGCTGCCGACATTGGACGGCGTGATGGTGGAACCCTGGGGGTTGCGCAGGGTGATGGCGGGGAGGGGGCTGGATTCCTCGTTGGCAGCCACGGCGAAGAGGGCCTGGGGCTGGGGCGCCGCCAGGGTCACGCTGCGCTCCGTGCCGCGCGGGTCCGAATCGAAAGCACTTGAGGTACTTATGGCGATCATGTCACCGTAGTTGGGCCCTATGAGGATATCGAAATCTCCGCCCGAGTACAGCAAGACCACCGCCACCGAGAGGGGCCCGATCTTCTGCATCCCCTGGAACGTCCCGCCCCACACCCCCTGGCTGGGACCGATAACCATCTCCATATACAGCCCACTCACGACGAGGGGGAGGGAGACCACCGCCTTGAGCGCAGATTTCAGGGTCCTGCACGGGACGTTGTACCAGGAACAGGAGAAATCGGGGATCTTCATGCTCCCCGAGGCACCCCCTGCGATGGTACTCTTCGATGCGTTCAGGAACCCTCCGACTTTTGCCTGGTAGATGCCGGCGAGGCTCACCCACCCCTTCATTATGACGCCCGAAAAGCCCGGCTTGCAGCTGATGCGCCCCGAGAGGCTCCCCACTGGGTAGCCCAGCAAGGTGGCAGTGCCGCCCTCGATGACGGCAGTATGGGGGCGGTTGTAGCCGAGGCCGAGTTGGCTGAGGGTGAAGACCTCCCCGGGGACCCCCACCAGGGCGAGGTCCGCCCCGATGAAGATCTTGAACTTGGCCCAGTCGTTGGGGCAGAAGTCGTCTACCTTGGCGGTGAACCCCGTCCACTCCCATCCGGTGGTGCCCAAAGGGACCGCAACGGGCCATCCGACCGTCATGTCGATGCCGTTGATCCCGGTGCTCCCTAGGTCGCAGTACAGCTTGATGCGGACGGTGGCGTTCATGGACCAGGTGCCCATGAAGGGGAACCCGATGCCGATGGTACCCGATAGCTGGTCCATCTGGTAGTCGTAGGACAGTGCGATATTCATGAAGGTGAGCCCCGGGGAGAGCTGGCCGGTGATGATCTCCGCCCCGACGAGTTTCTTGTCGCCCCCGGGTTCGTAGAGGATTTTCGTCTTGAAGGAGAAGAGCGTGAGGGGGCCGCGCCCCGCATAGGCGGTGGGCTCGATGGTCACGCCGTCGCCGCCGATGGTGATGGGTTTTCCGGAGGTCCAGAGCTTGAGCCCGGCCAGGGAGGCGACCCATTCCATTTCGCTGAACTTGGGGGTCAGGGTCTTCGCGGTGCCGTCCACATCGAATGCGAGCCCGGAACCTTGGAGGAGGGTCTCGGTGACATTCTTGAGTTCTACCTGCAAGGACCCCGTGGTGGTGAGGGTACCCGTCGTGGCTCCAGGGGAGGGGAGGACGATGGTGACATCTCCGGTGAACTTGAGCTTCCCGTTGACGATGACGTTGCCGCTGAAGGTGTAGGTTTCGCTGGCGGGATCCTTGGTTCGTTCATCCGCGCAGATGGAAAGGCTTCCCACCTTGAAGCAGCCCTCGACGAGGATGTACCCCCGGATTTGGTGTCCCCAGCAGTGGCCATCGAGATCAGAGCCGATGACGACGCTCCACGTTCTGATTCCCGGCGTTGTGTAGGTTTTCGACAGGTTTTGCTCGGTGGTGGTGGTCCCGTCGTAGAAGGTCCACCTGTAGGCTGGGTCGTCCTCGCACGGTTCCCCACCCGTTGCCGCGAACTGGACATCGAGGGGCGGAGGCCCCATGAAGGGCGTCGCGCTCGCGCCACGAGAGAATTCTTCCTGCACCGTGACCCACCCCACTTTCTTGCATCTCTGCCCTCCGGCCGTGACCGTGAAGGACCACGAGGTCGACCCGGCGCTCGTGAGGTTGAAGGGGAAAATGGGCTGGTTGGAGAGGACATCCCCCTCGATTTCCCACTCGTAGGTGACGGGTCCGGCGCAGCCGGAGACCTCCGTGTGGGAGAGGAACGTGATGCCCAGGGGCAGGGGCGCTTCGACCCAGCTCACCGAAGGGCCGGCCTCGCAGGTGATCGTGCAGTCGGAAGCTTCATCTCCAATATCCGCCAGTAAAGGCTCCGAAAAAGACATTGAGATAAAGAGGACAAGCATACCCGCCTTCATAAGCTTCGAAAATATGGTTCGCATAACTTACTTACCTTTCTTAAAGTGTGGGGAAAGGGGAACGTTCCGTAAAGATCCAAATAACTTGAGAAAAAACAGGTTTAAGGGTATGTACTCCTGCATGTTCAGGATAATGCGATTAGACACTCCCGGCCTCTTACATCATATCATGATCAGAGGAATAGAGTGCCGTAAGATATTCAATGACGATAACGACCGTGAAAACCTCATTGAGAGGCTATCTATCCTCGGTGATAAGAACTCGCTTTTTGAGATTGAAACCATAGCGGAAAGGGGGTGGGGTGTCAACAGGTACTTAGCCGCAAGATATTGGGGAGCGGTGCGGGCAGGCAGACAAAGATAATAAGAAAGGGCGGGTTTTTCTCTCTTGTGACTGGGCGGAGACGGCATCAAGATCAGCAAAGAGGCCGAGAAGATTCCGGACATCAAAAGGCTCCAAAAGGAATCGGATAACTCCGGCAAAGCCCCATGCCCTATTGAAACTGGTGGCTTTCGTACTGCGCCCTTGCCATTTCACTCAATATATACTAAATTATACACCAAATGGGTTACGCCTTGGGGTGTAATAATTAATATGCTAAATAGAATAAACCATGAGGTAAAATATGCAAAATCCATTCGCATACAGCAACTATGTTACAGGAGAGTCCTTTTGCAACCGCCGGAAAGAACTGTCTGAATTGCTGCGATATATAAAGGGGTCTCAGAATGTCCTTTTGTATTCACACAGGAAATTTGGAAAAAGCTCATTAATCAGGCAAGTTTTTCGTGAAATCAATATGAAAAAACTCAATATTGGCATGATGCATATCGAGTTGTATGGAACGATATCTGAAAAGGATTTTATCATCAGGACTTTTCAGGGCTTAAATCAACTGGATTCCAATTTTGAACGGCTACTTAAGTCCGTGAGCAACGCCCTGAGAAACATCAGGCTCAATCAAGTAATAAGAAGTCCCTTTTTTGAGGGCAAACTATAGGTGATTTGGCCTTGTGTGTCAAGCAAAATCCGACTACAGGATATTGTGGGCGCAACTGTCGGGCGTGAAATGGGGGCTTGAGTCGAGCAAGGGCGTGGATGCCGACACAGCGCCAGGGGGCTTGATCATGCCGGGAGAGTGGAAAATCGAGGAAATCCGGGTACAGCTATCCCTATGCCCCATCTGTTTTTCCAAAATCAGGCTGTGCAGGTCTCCGGATATTGGGGGTCCACACATAGCCACCTTTCGGATGCGGGGGGTTGAGAGGTATACTAAGAAGCCATACACTTTGGAAAAGAGCGGGCTTGCCGTTAAGGAAGAACTGGAAAAATAGTGGCGTCGGAGAGCTTTGGCCTGATGCTATAATACCTATATAAAGTGCGCGTTGGATTTTTCAGGCAAAAAGGCTAACTTACGTCTGGCACTCTTGCATAATATTGGCGGATGTACTATGCTGGGTTTATGCACGTAAGCCACACATGAGGGCCGGCTCAGATACAAAGGAAAGCCTGGCCATGTTGTTTTGTTTTTCAAGTCCAAAATCGTTGGTTCTGTGGTAATTCCTGAGACCCGATTTTCCTTGACATTAGACAGCTTTTCTATATGAATTAGATTCAGTTTAATATTATCCATTTTTTCTCCCAGTGAACAAAACATCATAACCTTAGCCTTCTTGAGTCTGTTATGAAACACCTCGATCAGAAGGTTCCAATAAGAAAGCCTCCAGAGGGACTTTTGTATGTCCATGGGGGCTTTTCTGTTTGGGGACTCATCCCATGAATACACAGAATTTCAAACGCCGACTCACTGCGATCCTCAGCGCCGATGTTGAAGGATACAGCCGACTCATGAGGGACGATGAGGACGAGACCATCCGCACCATTACGGCGTATCGGACAGCTATAGCCAAGCTTGTGGAACAATATCGCGGGAGAGTTGTAGACTCGCCCGGGGATAACATTCTGTCTGAGTTTGGGAGCAGTGTTGATGCTGTGAATTGTGCCGTGGAAGTTCAAAGGGAGCTTGCGGAGCGGAATGCTGAATTACCTGAAAACCGTAGGATGCAGTTTCGGATCGGTGTCAACTCAGGGGATGTGGTGGAGGAAGGAGAGCGGATCTACGGAGATGGTGTCAATATCGCGGCAAGGATTGAGAGCCTGGCTGAGGGTGGAGGAATCAGTATCTCTGGGACCGTGTATGACAGCATCGAGGGTAAGCTGGGATTGGAATTTGAAAATATGGGAAAACACGAGGTCAAGAACATTGACAAGCTCATTCGTGTTTATCGAATTCTATCTTTTCCGGGTGCCGCCGCCCACAGAGTTGTAAAGGCGAAAAAGGCTGTTGGCAAGACCTGGCGTAATCTTGTTGTAGCAATAGCTGCCATCCTGATTCTGGGTGGAGGACTCTTGGCAGTGTGGCATTTCTATTTACCTGCTGCCCAGCCGCCAAAAGAGATTGTCTCTGAAAAAGCCCCTACTCCTGAGTCACTCGGCGAGAAGGCACCACCTGTATCCGATGAGCCCTCGATCGCGGTCCTTCCTTTTGCCAACATAGGCGATGACCCCAAGGAAGACTATCTCAGTGACGGGATTACTGAACAGATTATCACTGCCCTGTCCAAAACACCAAAGATGTTGGTGATTGCCCGTAATTCTGTTTTTACCTACAAAGGAAAACCGGTGATGGTCCAACAGGTAAGCAAGGAATTGGGTGTACGGTATGTGCTGGAAGGGAGTGTGCAGAAATCGGGAGACAAACTGCGGATTACAGCCCAGCTCATTGATGCCAAGACTGGAAACCATCTATGGTCAGAACGCTACGATCGGGATCTGAAAGACCTATTTGAGCTCCAGGATGATATCACGAAGAACGTGATAACGGCTCTGCAGGTTAAACTGACACAGGGCGAGATTGCCCTTCTTTTCGGTGAAAGCACAGACAACCTGGAGGCATACCTTAAAGTTATGAAGGGGATGCATCATGTTTTTCGCTTTAATAGGGATGATAATGAGACAGCTCGTCGGCTTTTTGAAGAAGCCTTTGAATTGGACCCCAATTATGTCAGTGCATATGTACGCTTGGCTTTGACTTATTACAATGAAGCCAATTTTGGATGGACCGAGATGCCGGCGAAATCATTTGAGAAGGCCGTAGAACTGACAAAGAAGGCGCTCTCCCTTGATGAACAAAACGCCGGCGCTTACGGCGTGCTCGCCAATGTATATGCTCAGACAGGGCAATTTGAGAAGGCTGCGGCAGCGCAAAAAAGGGCCCTATCTCTCGATCCTGCCAACTCTCTTGTAAACGCGTTCGCTGGCAATACTCTATATTATGCGGGCAAGTTCAAGGAGGCAATTCCGTTCTTAGAAAAGGCGATCCGTACAGACCCCAAACATCCAAGCTGGTACCTGCAGGTATTGGGCATGTCCTATTTCTGGACAGCCCAGTATGAGGAAGCTATTGCGGTACTTAGAAAATTGGTCAAACGCGAACCTGAGAATGCTGATGTACATGTCTTGTTAGGGCTATCTCTTATTACCGCAGGCAAGCCAGAAGAAGCCGTTGCAATGATTGAAAAGGCTTTAATCCTGAACCCGGATCGTCCAGTCTGGTACGTACGCAATTTAGCCGTTGCCCGTGCCGGCACGGGACATCCTGAGGAAGCAATTACAATGATGCGCGAAGTGTTCAATCGTAACCCCGAAGATGCTGAAATTTGCCGTAATTTTTCATTGGTTCTGATCTATGGAGGAAGGCATGACGAAGCCCTTTCGATTGCAAAAAAGGCAATAACTCTCAAGCCTGCGCCTGAACCGTATTTCTATGACACTTTAGGTTTTTCATGTCTCATGACGGGGAAATATGAGGAGGCGATCGCGGCATTTAAGAAAGCAATCGATCTTTGGCCTGACTTTCTGTCTTCGCACATTGGTTTGACAGCATCTTATAGCCTGGCAGGCCGTATGGAAGAGGCTGATGCTGAAGCAGCAGAGGTTCTAAGGATAAATCAGAAAACCTCTTTGGAGGGTATTGATAAGTGTGGTTGGTATAATTTTAAGAAGGCTGACAAGGAACGCTTTATCAACGCCCTGCGCAAGGCTGGCTTGAAGTAAGACGAATATAAGGCATGGGGAATGAAGCTACACGAAAGCTCTATTCTGTATGAAGGTTTTGCGGCTGAAAAACCAAGAAGAATAATCGGGAATTTCCGATATTTTGGGATACCATCCGGTGCAAGAGTACCTATATTATAGTTGAATTTGGTCCCTCCTCAAAAACGCGCGGGGTTACATCTGGCAGTCCAAACCTGTTGTGTGCCTGAAATGCAGGGCTTGTTCTTCACTCGAATTTCTACGAAAATCGAATGATATGCGCCCAGAAGATAAAGCCCTCAAATCAACCCCCTTGAGTTTCCTCCGAACATCCAGTATTTTCCGTATTAAGCTCATCAAGATTATATCAGGAGGTCAAACCGGTGCAGACATCCCGGACCCCGGTGTGCCCCTTAGCGGGGAATAACCCCCCTTGAGTCTCCGACTCGGGAAGGCAATCCCCCATATACCGGGAGATTACAAACATGGCTCGCAAACGAAATAAAAAGAAAAAAAGACGAACCCAGCTTGATCCTTATGAAGTCCTCGAGGGAAAGGCGCCGGTTACAGCCCTTGAACTTATCCGGTTGGTTCACCGGATCAACCCGACCAATACAGAAGTGGCCGCCAAAAAGGCATCTGAGCGTTACCGTGTAAAAGCCCGCCTGCAGAGTCTGCTCATAAGAGAGTTTAAAGAGAGCCTCCATGTGGAGATTCCTGAGCCACAAAATCCGCAATTAGTGGGATTGCGGCTTCTGCATTTTGACGAAGATGCCTGTCATGCGCTGATCCATGAACTGGAGGATGATGCGGGGTCATGGATCAGAAGGCGGATCGATGAGGCACTTGCAGAAAAGGCCGCTGGCAGGGGGGATTTTCCAGAAACACCCGGATCTATTGAGCAACTGTCTAATGATTCATTGTCCCGGAATGGCGAGCTAAAGGAAAGAGATGAAGATATATCCGTGAATGACTGGATCGATCTGGGACAGAAGGCGCTGGATGCCTACGATTATGATCTCTGTGAAAGATATTATTTGAAAGCGCTCAAGGCATCCCGTGGTGGGCTTGAGCCTGCCCTCTGCGTCCTTGAGCTTTTTGTTGATCATTTGGCGGCCTATGAGAAGGCGTTGGATGTTTCAGCGTCATTTTCAACGGCAGCAGGCAAAGATAGAAGAGTGAGAATCCTGTTGGGTTTGTCCTCGGTCCGTTGCGGTCATTTTGAGCAGGCCCTGGATTATATTGCCCGCATCTCAGATCCCCGATTGGTGGAGATATATCTTCTTGTTGCAGGCCATTTTGTCCGGGAAGGGGATGAAAACCGTGCAGCAAAGGCGCTTTCGAATTTGAAATCTTATGGAAATCTGGAACAAGAATCTGAGATCGACAAATTAGAGCAAGAAATCTTAAGGCTCAAGACCAAAAAGCTCAAACATGTGGAAAAAGAAATGATTTTGGCATGGGAGGAGGGCCGTTCCGATTTGGGTCTGGAAATGGCGGAAAGGATATTGTCTTCCTTGCCCCAGAACAAAGCGGCTCAACAGGTCCGTCGCGAGTTTGAAAAACAGCAGCGCCAGGATAGAATCACCCTGCTTTTGAATGAGGCGGATGATGCCGGGGGGCGGCATGCATTTGGCAGGGAGGTCGATCTATTGAAGCAGGCCATCGCCCTTGGCGCAAATGCCCCTGAACTGTCCAAACGTCTGGAATACGCACGAAACATGGCGAAAAGACAACGAGAAGAGATGGAAATCGCTGATTTGCTCAGGCTTTGGGAAGAAGGGCGTACCGGGGAGTCGCTCTTTCAGTTCATCGGTTTCACCGAAAAACAACGACGACGTATTGTACAGGCCGTCCATGATCCGCATTTTCGCTGGGTGGAAGAGGTCCTTTCTTCCGATAGGGCGCTGAACCACAAAAAAGTTGTGGATGCAATTTTAGCCTTTGGCCAGTCAAAAAAGGGGATGGAAAAGGGCGAAAACCTCCATCGTGTTATTGAGGGGATGAATCTCCATGGCAAGGTGCTTCAATACGTACCCGAGGCTCGAACCGTTTTGAAGCAGGCGGAATCCATGTTGCGGGCCATGGAGTCCAGAAGAAATAAAGACCTGCTTGAAAAAGCTGGGGAGTTTCTCACTGAAGGCCATCGGGATCTAGAGAAAGCCAGCCATTGCCTCTCTGGCATTAAGGTCAGGCTCCTTGACGAAACCAAAAAAGGGTATCTTGAAGACTTGAAATCAAGGCTGCAGCATCTGGAAACCATCCAGATGCTTCGTCAAAAATACGATTCCTGTTCGACAAGGGGAGATCATTTTATCTGTATGGATATGGCGGAAAAGCTTGCTGAGCAGGAAGAAGAGGGACATTCGAATCATTGGCATGATAAGGCAAAAGAGCATGCCGAAATCCTGAAAAGGGAGTGGTCTCTTGTTTCCTGCGATATAAGGAAACTGCCTGCATCCTATGGGTATTTCGGCATGAAATGGATGGCCGAGGAGCCCAACTGCTGGCTCCTTCCTGACGGACGTCATGTGGTTATGGCCACATCCCATGATCGGTGGGTGTTTGTAAGGACGTTCTGCCTCGATGACCAGAAGTTCGGTGATGGCATTATTCTTAGAGCCCCGGAAAAGCTGCTCTACCCAAATATCGTCATTTCCGGAAAGATGCTCTGGATAGCCGGTCAGGGCGCGCACGTACTGGGATTAGATTTAGATCCGGTAACCATCCGATTCTGGCATGATTGTTCTTCTTCCGTGAAACAGGATGAAGTTATTGAAAATGTGTGGATTTTTCCTGAAAAAGGAACGCTGTGGCTGGGTAAACGTGATATAGAGAACGCAGATGAGATCATTGAAATTGTCGATATGGAGCAAGAGCGTACGATCCGTACAATGAAAAGTTTTCATTTTCCTATCATTATGAATTGTGGGGACTGCTTTCGGGTCGCGATTTCCGACCGCGATCAAAATTTCGTTCGCATATACTCGGAACAGGGTAGAACCATTACGGCTCCTCAGTTTGAAAAGCGTTGTGCGGTTAATAGGGCTGTCCCTCATCCAAACGGTGTTGATTTCGTGTTCCTCACATATGATGATACGGGGGCACTTGATCCATTCCTCGGTATTTCAGATGAAGATGACGTACAATACGGTGATTTCATTCTTACCTTAGAAACAAAACCTGATGTGAAGCAAAGGAGCGAACCGACAAGAATCGAAGATTCGCACGGAGAGTTGAAGCACATGATGGTTGCCTCACGGGATACCGGCATCATCTTCGTCTATTTCGCCACCGATTCCGGGCTTGACACCGGGTACAATCTCGCCGCATTCAGACCTTCAGAACGGGGCTTTGACCTGCTCTACCGGGTAACTGCTCCGGAGGACCTTATCCTTTTTTCAGATGAATGTTCCGATAGGGTCGCTGCAATAATCCCTCGCAATAAAAAAACGCGGACGATGGTTCTTGACGAGCGGCCTCCCGTGTTTGATGTTGTTGATGATTCCAGGACGAAAGGATATTATTTTCCACCATTTGATTCGATATGGCACTGCGACGTCCATACCGGCGCTTTTAATGCAGAAGTGTTGGCCCATATGGGTCTACTGAGGGATTGTTCATTCGAGGCGTTCTATGAGTATTTGATGGAAATGAGGCTGAGCAATGATCCTGATAGGGTGGCTCCCTTTATCCGCGCATTGGAACGTTCTTTCAGGAAGGACGAATCGGAAGAATTAAGGATGTTGATGCAAGAACGATATCCGGATCATTGCAGTACCCTGTTTGAGAGAGCAAAAGGCGCTGCAAAGAAACAGAACTGGCGAGAAGTTATTTCACTGCTTGAACGAATCTTGCCTGCTGATCTCGATGAAGGTGCTGCCTGTCACAGGTCCCATCTCCTTGGAATGGCCTATTTTGCTGAGGGCGAAGCAAAAAGCGCTTTGCGTATCTGGGAAGAGGGCGCCCGATATGAAGAGGGACAATGTGACCTCGATCCATATATTACCTACGCCAGGCTTTCGCTCATGAATGAAAAGAAAAGGAAGAAAAATAAAATTAGAAGGGATATGAAAAGGGGCCTGGACCTTTATGAAACCGTGGATCGATATCTGGAAGCCAAGGATTGGGATGGGGTAATTACAACAGTGGAATCTGCCGATGCCCTGGAAACCACGGATCTTCAATTAGCAGTGAGGCTTACCCAGGCATACCTTCATCAGGATGTGATTCCCGGAGACATGAGGTTTATCTGCAAGGTCCTTGTGCTGGCAAATTATTGCGAGCGCTATAACGGTATTGCCTTCCGGGGAAACCAGGTCCTTCCTACTTATATCGAGGTGTGGTCGGAAGAACGTCTGAAGAAAACGGCCCGTGAGGCATCGGAATGGCTTGGCGGTCTCTGCGGACAGGTATCAGAGTCTGTATCGCCAGAAGTTGGAAAATCTGGTGCCCAAAAGGATCAATGGTCGGAGGACCTATGAGCAGATAATAAAGATCCGTCCCGGTCAGAAGGCGATCATTGCCAGTGGGTATGCCAAAACCAAAGAGGTAGACATTGCTCAGGAGTTAGGGGCGGGAAAATACATAAAGAAGCCCTATACCCTGACAAAGGTTGGCCTCGCTGTTAAGGAAGAAATGGAGAAATAGGCAGTTTTTGACCTCCTTCTAAATGCTACATTACCTGCTATATAGGTTGTCAAGTTAATTTATTGAGGAAGTCCCCTTTTTCCTTCTTTTTTTTATTTGCTAATATTTCGCCTCCGCAATAGCGGTTTTGTTTTCTGTGCGAGAATGGGCCCCCAAG
>Ga0208648_1001816_pt1 | contig 16104 bp, 17 predicted proteins | sample AntAceMetag02UKL_FD_184772 | JGI IMG/M metagenome (GOLD analysis project Ga0208648, IMG submission 184772) | Saline lake microbial communities from Ace Lake, Antarctica - Antarctic Ace Lake Metagenome 02UKL (SPAdes) (version 2) | ecosystem: Environmental > Aquatic > Non-marine Saline and...
CCTCTAAAGACAGACCTAATTTTTTAGCTGCCTGAATCAATAAATCTTTTTTTACTTTTTCTTCCGCTGGTGGCCCAAACGGCGCGGCCACGTTTTTCCATTCAACTACTTCTATCTTTCCGCCAGACTTTATCATTCTGATTGTCTCTCTCAAAATTTCTGCTCTTTTATGTGACTGGTACAAAGTATTAATCAATAATCCAATGTCTAGACTACCAGCCTCTATTTTAGTCGCCCCAAAGATTTCTAGATTAGTCCAAACAGTTTCTAGGTTTTCCAAATTTTCAACCTTGGCTCGTTTATTTATAGTTTCCAAAACAGTTTTTAAAATGTCCACCGCATAGACTTTTCCTTTTTTGCCAACTATTCTGGCTGCCGCAAAAATAAAATGTCCTGAAGCGCCACAACCAAAATCAGCTATTCGAAGTTTGTCGCCTATTTGGACTTTTTCCAATATTAAATCTGCATCCAGCAGAGCGTTGCCTCCTATTATTGTTGCCATAATTTTATTTTATTTCTGTTTTAATTATAATTTATTTAGACAATCTTCACAAGCAAACTTATATTAATTCTTTCACACCAGCAAAAGTTTTTCGATGAATTGGACAAGGACCATATTGTCTTAATAATTCTAAATGTTTTTTTGTGCCATACCCTTTATGTTGATCAAAGGCATAATTTGGGTATAATTCGTTCATTTTTAGCATAATATTGTCTCTAGTTTCTTTGGCTATGATAGAAGCAGCCGCAATACTAAAAACAATTGAATCGCCTTTCTTGATTGCTCGTTGCTTAGTAGAAAAATTTGGTATTTCAAATCCACCATCTACAATAATATAGGCTGGTTTACTTTTTAATTGTCCAATAGCTTTTTTCATAGCTAAAAAGGTTGCTTGCAGTACATTTATTTTATCAACTACATGACAATCACAGATACCAACACCTACTTCAAAAAATTCTTCAAGAATAACTGTATATAATTCTTTTCTTTTTTTAACACTTAGTTTTTTAGAATCATTAACAGCTTTTAATTTATCACTTGGACGATAATCATTTTTTGCTACAACACAAGCAGCTACGACTGGACCAGCTAAAGGTCCGCGTCCAGCTTCATCAATGGCACCAATAGAGTCATAGCCATTTTTAAAAATTTTTATTTCTTCAGCAAAATTAAACATATTTCCATTATACCACAAACGCCCTTGTCATTCTGGAACGAATCCGCCAACTGGCGGATCGTAATGACAATTTTTTTAATTACATAGTTGTTTTGGTGCAAAAATAACTCGGGGGTTTGGGGGTCGAACTAAGCGCCCCTTTCTGTCATTCCAGGCTCCCGCCCGTTTCGCAAGCGAAGCGTTGCAGGCGGGTGACCCGGAATCCATAACTTTAAAAAAACAAAAACGCCTACTAAATCAGTAGACGTTTTATAAAAAAATAATCAATTTTATTTTAACTGTAAATATTCATAAGCTGACAAAGCAGCAATAGCACCTTGTCCGCAAGCAATAACAATTTGTTTATATGGAACATCTGTCACATCGCCAGCCGCAAAAATGCCAGGGCAACTAGTTTGTCCTTTGGTATCAATCACAATTTGCTTTCTTTGATCTAGCTTAACTAAATCACCCAACCAAGAAGTCTTGGCTTCATAACCAATTTCAACAAAAATGCCGTCAAGCACTAATTCTTTTTCTTCACCTGATTTTATATTACGAATTTTTATTTTTTCCACTTTTGTTTCTCCGATAATTTCACTTACTTCTGAACCATGTGTGATTTCAATGTTTTTAATATTTGTAATTTTATCAACCAAAGCCTCAAAGCCAGTAAATTCTTTTTCATTGTTCACAAGATAAACTTGATTAGCAATTTTTGACATCACCTCAGCCGCATCAATGGCTGAATTTCCTCCACCAATTACAGCGACATTTTTATTTCTGAAAAACTGTCCATCACAGTTAGCACAATAAGACACTCCCCTGCCAGTTAATTCTTTTTCGCCTGGTACATTAAGTTTTCTTGAATCCAAACCTGTATTTAGAATAATAGTTTTTGCTAAATATTCACTCTCACCAATAACTATTTTAAAATTATCTTTATCTTTAATTATTTCTGAAACTTTTTTATTAACAATCTCAACACCCAAATCTTTAACCTGTTCAGCCATATTATTGATTAAATCAACAGCACTAATTGATTTATATCCGGGATAATTCTCAAATTCAGAGGCCCAAATCATTTGTCCACCAACAACTTCGCCGATTACTAAAACTTTCATTTCTCGTCTAACCGCATAAATAGCTGAAGTAAGACCAGCTGGTCCAGCACCAATAATAATTACATCATACATATTTTTAATTTATTTTTTATTTCTAGACTTTAGTCCACAAAACCATACCCTTTTCACAGGTTATCCACCAATATTATTTTAGCTAACGTTAGCCAATTAAAAAAGAAAAGTCTAGGAATTTGTGGACTTATCCACTAGTAACTATTTTTAAGTCCACATTACTCTGGACTTAAATTATTCTGCCAAATGTTTATCTATTAAACTACTAATTTCATCTTTACTTCTGTATCCGCTGAATTGATCTATCTCTTTACCTTCTTTAAAAAAAATAAAGGTTGGTATTCCCATTATTCCATATTTCTCTGCTAATTCAGAATTTTCATCAACATTTACCTCACCAATTATTATATTCTTATCTTTGTAAACCTCCATTAATTCCTCTATTACTGGATGCATTAATTTGCAAGGACCACACCAAGGGGCGAAAAAATCAACTAAAACTAGCTTTTTATTTTCTTCAACCTCGGATTTAAAATTTTCTTTGTTAAAATCCATATGTTCTATATATAACTTAATAATTAAAGTTTATTTAATTTTAGCAATTTATATTAAAATACCTTCTGCTACAAGCTGTAATTCAAGAATTTTTATTTAAGCGTCAACAATAATAAAAATATCAGGAATCTATAATAAATAAATTATTATTTTTTAAACGATGTTCCAGATAGAACGACTTAACCTTAATAGAATTATTCTATTTGTTAAAGCAGAGCTTTCATGTTTTCCGTCATTTTTGACGCTTGCACTTTCGCTAGGCAAGTGATCAGTAATCCACAAAGTTTTAATAAATTCCAAAATATAATTTTCTGTTAAACTTTTATATTTAAAATTCGTAATTGTAAATTTTTAATTGTCTTGGTGGACCATAAGGGACTCGAACCCTTGACCTCTTCCATGCCATGGAAGCACTCTAGCCAACTGAGCTAATGGCCCGTTATTTTTATATTATGTATTTTCCATAGTTCTATATGGAACCATTAAAATTAGCTAATATTAGCAATTGTGCTCTCGAGAGGATTCGAACCTCTGTTTAAGGCTTAGGAGGCCCTCGTTCTATCCAGCTGAACTACGAGAGCCCAACAGATTTTCTTGTTTTATTTTTCACTAGCCGTATAGATAAATTATCTATTATTTTCAAATAAAAAATCATACCATAAAAAGCGGTTGATATTTCATATATTACAACATAATATTTTTTTTGACAAACTAGTATGAATTACATTAAGATTAGAACACTATTAATAATCATGCTTATTAGATATTAATTATATTTAAATAAAAACTATGTTTAACAAACAGATGCAAGGAGGAGAATTTAAAGGTTTTGAAACAGTTATCGGCCCCTCAGTTAAAGTAAAGGGTGATTTCCATGGTATGGGCAATATTATTGTTGAAGGTATGCTCAGTGGTACTCTGAAAACCAGTGGTAACCTAACTATTGGTGAAAAAGCTAAAGTAACTGCTAGTATAGAAGCAAAAGAAGCCACTATTGCCGGTGAAATCAAAGGCAATATTAAAACTAGGGGTTATCTAGAAATAACTGCTTCAGCTAAAATATTCGGTGATGTTGAAGCATCAATTCTTTCAATCGAAAAAGGGGCACTAATCAATGGTAAATGTATTATGAATGTTGGTGACGTTGGTAAAACAGAATCAACAAAAAAAGCTGAATAATTAATCTTTTGCAAATGCACGTCTATATCTATGATTCATTTTTGAATCAAAAAAAATATGACCGTATTTTAGCACGTTTAGAAACTAGAATTACTGATCTGGGCTTAAACGGCAAAATATCTAGACTAGGTACCATAACTAATATTCACGACATTGTTGATCATGAAATTAAACATGGCGCAAAAACCATCATCGCTGTTGGTAACGACCAAACCGTTAATCAAGTCCTGAATGTTACTGCTGGAAGAAATGTACCTCTTGGTATAATTCCCATAGAAGAAAAAAACAACGACATTGCTCTGTCTCTAGGTATCCTTGACATGGAAAGTGCTTGCAATGTCTTGTCAGCCAGAAGAATAACGTTGCTTGATTTAGGTGTAGCTAATAATACTTTTTTTCTTTCCTCAGTAGCTATTGAAGCTACCGGAACAATTGTTGAAGTAAGTAAAGATTATTCAATTGAAATACAAAAGAGGGGACAGATTATTGTAAAAAATTTATCTAATATTGACGAAAATCTATCTAAACATGGCAAATTTAATCCGCAAGACGGTGTTTTGGAATTATTAATTAATACTGATAATAAAAATTTTTATAACTCAACCAAAAAAAATATTTCAGTTTTTCCAGTAAAAAATATTTCTATTAGTAACAACAAACAAGGATTAATTGTTGATGGTTTAATAAAAATAAAAACACCTACTGAAATAAGTGTTTTAAAACAAAAGTTAAAAATAATTGTTGGCCGAGAAAGAAATTTTTAAAATATATTATTTCCTTTTTATAAAAAACTAGTCAGACGACTAGTTTTTTTATTTTAAAATATTAATTTAAAACATAAGTGTTGTAACAATTTAAAATCACCATGGAAGTTGGGGTGCATCCTGAGAGCCAAGACAAAGCCCAACAAAGATAAAACAATATAATAGCGAATAAAGCGCCCCAAGGCTTCCTACCTATCGCTTGCACACCGAAGTGGAGGAACAGAAAGGTTTGCTACTTGGCACCTGTCCGCCTATACTGGCGGAGTTACAAAAAGTAGGTCAACACAACAGCACGCTTACAATTAAATCTTTAATCTCATCAATAGACTGTTCTAAAAACTTTATCATAAAACACAAACGCCCGCTCAACAACGGACGCTTTAAATCAAAATTAATAGTAAAAACTAATTCTCTGTTTTTTGTTCAACAATTTTTTCTGTCTTTTCTTTTTGTTTAAATAGATATAGTTGTTGAACAGTTGTGAGCAGGGTAGTGATTAACCAATATAATGCTAAACCTCCTGGGAAAGTTAAACCAATAAAAACTGTCATTGCCGGCATAAAATACAACATTTGTTTATTCATAATGGCCATCATATCTCCATTTTTAGAAGCATCTGCCTTTACTTGTGGCTTATTGTGTGACAATGTTTTTACTTGCCAAAATTGCGCTAAACCAGCGAGTACAGCTAAATAAACATTCGGTTTGGATAAATCAATAATGCCTAGTGAAATTGAATTGATTAGCTCGGGCTTATCAATAAAACTATAAACGAGAGCCAAGGAACCACCATTTAATCCATCTCTAAATACTCTAAAGACTGCCCACAAAAAAGGTAATTGAATCAACAAGGGAAAACAAGAAGAGAAAGGGCTTACTTTTTCTTCTTTATATAAAGCCATCATTGCTCGGCCCATTTCTTCTTTATTCTTAGCGTATTTTTTCTTTACTTCATTAACCTTGGGTTGAATATCTTGCATTGCTTTCTGGGATTTGATTGATTGTTTCGATAAAGGCAATAGAATTAAACGAATAATAACTGTCATTGCTATAATAGCTAAACCAATATCATTCCCAGGAATAACATTATAAAGATAAACCAGTAAATTCAAAATTGGTTGATAAAAAAAAGCTTCAAATAAGTGTGACATAATATTATTTTAACGGATCCCAACCGCCTTGATTAAATGGATTACAACGAATAACTCTCCATAACGCTTTTAATCCTCCCTTGAAGAAGCCATATTTAGAGATAGCTTGAATAGCATACTCGCTACAAGTCGGCCTAAAACGACAATAACCATAAGGAAAAAATATTTTCAACAAACCATGATCAAAAGACAGGGTTTTTTGATATATTTTGATAATTTTAATAGCAATATGACGAGGTAAATACAAAAACACTTGGCTATAAATATTATAATATTTCTAATTTTTTAAAATTAAGATAAACCGATTTTTCCAAATCACGAAATGACACTGTTAAAGCTTCTGGTGTAATAATTAATAAAACATCGTTTCCAACCTTCATTAACTCTATTTTTTGTCTAATGATAGCTCTAATCTGTCTTTTTATTCTGTTTCTTTCAACTGCTTTTTTACTAATTTTACGTCCAACTATTATACCAAATCGATTTATTTGCAAATTATTTTTAATTATTTTTACACCCACTATTGAATCGTAGCTAGAGCGTCCTTTACGAAAAGTTTTTGTAAATTCTTTATCTTTTGTTAGACGGTTTGCTTTAGCTAACATATATTACCTTATTATTTGCTTAGTGTTGTCCGTCCTTTATTGGCACGGCTTTTTAGAACATTACGGCCAGCTTTCGTTGACATTCTTTGTCTAAAGCCATGCTTCTTTTTGGCGCGCCTATTATTAGGCTGAAAAGTTCTCTTCGGCATAACTATATAATTATAAATTTATTAAAAAAGAAAAGTCAATCTTCGTCATTGACTACTTCCAGACACTAACATTTATCGAGGCAGAAGTCAAACCATCTCTAAAAAATATATTTATTTTTTCTTCCACTTGTTATCAACACTTTATAAACATTAACAGCTATTTTACTGATTGAAATTAATTGTTATACTTGGAGAGTACTTTTTTTTGACATTTTTTTTATTTCTTTATACTTTAAATACCTAAGCTTTTTACTTTTTATATACTTTAATTTTTAATTGCCTCGTACTATGAATAATGATCAACTCTGGCAAGCAGTTTTAGGTGAAGTCGAACTAAATTTATCTAAAGCTAACTTTACTACGTGGTTTAAAAACACTTTTATATCCTCTTGCGAAAACGACAAAGTAATCGTCTGTGTGCCTAACACTTTTACTAAAGCTTGGTTAGAAAAAAAATATCATCAAGAAATTGCTAAAGCTTTTAAAAATATTGGGCAAGAAAAAATCAAAGAAATTCTTTACAAGGTTGAAACAAAAAAAACTGGTGCGATTGATGACCTGTTGAAAAAAATCCGCGTAAAAAAAGAAAACGACTCAGAAGAAAAACCAGCCACTATAAATAGGTTTGGTCTAAACTCACGTTATACTTTTGATAATTTTATTGTTGGTAAAAATAATGAACTAGCCCACGCAGCTTCGCAAGCTGTAGCTGCTAATCCTGGACAAGCCTACAACCCTCTTTTTATTTACGGTGGTGTCGGTCTAGGTAAAACCCATTTACTACAAGCGATTGGACATGAATTAGCAAAAAGAAGTACTCGAGTCCTTTATGTCTCCTGCGAAAAATTTACCAACGACTATATCCAAGCTGTTCGAAGTGGCAAAGGAAAAGATTTTAAAGACATGTATCGGAATGTTGATTTATTATTAGTTGATGATATTCATTTTATGGGTGGCAAAGACGGTACTCAAGAAGAATTTTTTCATACTTTTAACGAACTTCATCAATCAAACAAACAAATAGTTATTTCTTCAGATAGACCACCCAAGGCTATACCAGCTTTAGAAAAAAGACTCCTCTCCCGCTTCGAGTGGGGAATGATTGCTGACGTTGGTTTGCCTGATACAGAAACTCGAATGGCTATTTTAGAAGCTAAATGTAAAGAAAAAAACTATTTGCTGGAACAAGAAATATTATCTTATATCGCTAATAATATAGAAAGTAATATTCGTGAATTAGAAGGCGCCCTAACCCGTTTAATTGCTTATTACGAATTTAATAACACTCAGCCTACTATTGAGACCACCAGACAAGTCTTGTCTGGTATTGTTTCAAGTTTCCAAACAAAGTCTGCTACGCCCAAAATAATCCTTGATTCTGTTTCAAAGTTTTTTGATATTAATATTAAAGACATAACGGGCACCAGCAGAAAAAAAGAATTAGTTGTACCTAGACAAATAGTTATGTTTCTGATGCGCAAAGAAATAAACTCTTCTTACCCAGCTATCGGGCAAGAGCTAGGAGGAAGAGACCACACCACCGCTATGCATGCTTTTAATAAAATAAAAAGAGAAATAGAAGAAGACGAACGCCTAAAACAGAACATTAGTTCTATTACTCAACTTATCTACAATAGCTGTTAATATCTCGGTTGATAATTGTTTGACTTGTTAACATTTATTTTTTAACTTTCAGCTGTATCCACAGAATTCAAAATTACCCACAATTATCAACACCAATTATCAACAAGAAAAAACCAAACACAAAACAAAAAAACACCACAAACAAACGCTTTTAAAAAATCATCCACATATCAACACCCTTATTATTATTATTACTATTTAATTATATTATTTAATAAACTAATAAAGGCATGAAAATAATTAGTCTTCAGGAAAATTTAAAGCATGGATTATTTGTTGCTAGTCATATTGCAATAAAAAATATTAATCTACCTATTTTGAATAATGTGTTGATTAAGGCTGATAATGGAAATGTTAAAATAATTTCCACTAATCTAGAAATGGGTATTGTAAATAATGTTAGAGGTAAGATTGAAGTTGAGGGGTCTTTTACGGTCGACTCTAAAATAATTTCTGACTACATAAATCTATTGCCAAATAAAAAAGTTGAAATAAAATTGGTTGACGACAGTTTGGTTATAAGCAGCGGTAATTATAAAACTAAAATTAAGGGTCAATCAGCTGAAGAATTTCCATTAATCCCGACAGTTGATCGAGAAAAATATTATAGCGCCAAAATAGAAGATTTTAAAAAAGCAATTGGGCGTGTTTTGTTTGCAGCTTCTGTTAGTGAGTCTCGGTTAGAGTTATCTGGTGTCTTGTTTAGTTTTGTAAAAGATAAATTGATCTTGGCGGCGACTGATAGTTATCGTTTAGCAGAAAAGAGTGTTGCCGTAGGCGGGGGTGGGCAGAGTGAAGAAAAAATAATTGTTCCAGCTAAAACATTGCAAGAATTAATGAGAATTTTGTCGGCTGGCAGTGAAGAGGATGGTGAATTAAAAATATATTTATCAGAAAATCAAGTAATGTTTAGTTGTGGTAACACGGAATTAATTTCAAGATTAATCGAGGGACAATATCCAGACTATCAGCAGATTGTCCCAACTACTAGCAAGACAAATGTTTTAGTTGAAAGAGCTGAGTTAATTCGTGCAGTCAAAATGTCATCTCTTTTTTCAAAGACAGGTATTAATGATGTTAATTTAGATTTTCCAGCTGGTAAAAATAGCGTGGTGGTATCAGCTGTGTCGGGACAGACAGGGGAAAGCACAACTGAAATAGAAGCAAAAACCAGTGGGGTAGACAATGGTGTGGTGGTTAATTATAGATATTTGTTAGATGGTTTAAATACTTTGGATTGTGAGATGGTGAAAATAGAAGTGGTTGATAATAATACACCATGTGTTATTCGCCCAGAAAAAGATAATGGTTATTTATACGTTATAATGCCAATCAAACAATAGTTTAGTTTAAAATAAAGTTACAAAAAAACACCCAAGCTCAGGGTGTTTTTTTATGCTAAAAAAAGAAAATTATTCTCCAGTGGTTTCTTCTGGTGGGTCAGTAATGATTATTTTTATTTCACTACTCTTGACGGTTTGCTTATTCCAACCAATAGCCTCAGCCCATAATTGATACTCACCAGTTTCAATTGGTGTTTGCCAAACAGCCAAACCAAGCGTGTTGTCAAACAATTGAGAGGAGGTAATAACAGATATATTATTGTTAGCATCTTTTAAATAAAAAATAATTTTAGCAGTTTGAGTTGGGTTAGTTAAGTTTACTCTTAATTCTAGAGGAAAATTATTTTTGGGAAAAGTAGCTTCGTTGTTAAAATTATTCCAACTTATTCCAAGAGTTTCATCTTTTTTTGTTTCATCTAAAATGAGATTAAATTCAATATGCTTAGCCGAACAATTATCGACATTATCACAAGCCTTGATGGTTAAATTGTAGAAGCCATTATTTAAAAAAATCAGTGATTTATTTGAGACAAACGGATAATTAATTACCATATCAAACAGAGCACCATTAATATAGTATTCAACACGATTGATTCCTCGCGGGGCAGATGTTTTTATATCAATTGGTAGGGTATTACTCATGATTGTTTGATTGTTCGTTGGTGATTTGATTTCAAGGGACGGTCGATACTCTGGTAAATGAATATTATCTGTTTTGGTAGGTGGGGCTTCGTTGGTTAAACCTTCTTTTTCTGCCCAAGCAATAACTCGGTCTTCCCATAGATTAAATTGTGAATCTTTTTCTGGTTTAGAGGGTTGCTTGTCTCGAGGATTGTCTTTGTCGACGTAATAAAGAATTGAATGTGCTTGTTCAAAAGTTTTAATTTCCACAGCACTGGTTGGTGTATGTTCAGTCGCCAGTAAGCCAGAAAATTTATCAATCTTTGTTTTGACGCGACCAATTTCCCCATTTAGTACGGGTTTGTCTGTTGTGATTTTTTCAGGTTCTTTGAAATATTCAATTGGCGTGTCACCCAGAATTTTTTTCATGTAATCGTGCCAAATTGGCGCAGCCACAGTTGAGCCGCTAGCGCCACGCTTCATTTCTGAATTATCATTATTACCAACCCATACACCAGTTACAATGGATGGGGTGTAGCCGATAGTCCAAGCATCTCGATAATCATTAGTTGTCCCAGTTTTGGCAGCGACTGGTCTTTCACCTAAATTTAAATAATTATTTTTGCCAAAGGCGTAAACGCGAGCCGCATTATCTGATAAAATATTATTGGTTAATCGAGCTATTTCTTCATCTAAAACTCTAGTTTCTTCTTGTTTAAATTCTTCAATTAAATTACCATCTTTGTCTTCTATCTTTAGAATAGCTGTGATGGGATGAATTAAGCCTTCTCGAGCTAAGGCGCCGTAAGCATTGGTATGCTCTAGCAGTTTAACCTCTCCTCCGCCCAAGACCAATGATAATCCAAATCTATCGCGATCGTTAAGAGTTGAATAACCTAAATCTTCAGCTAAGTCCAAGACATTATCTATACCAGTTAAATAAATAGTTTTAACAGCGGGGATATTTAGAGAGCCTTGTAAAGCTTTTCTGATGGTTACTGGACCATGTTCTTCGTTATCATAATTGTGAGGTTCATAGGGCTCATCTTTGTCAAGCGAAAAATTGGTTACCACGTCATAAAGAATAGTGTTTGGGGTGTAGCCTTTTATAAAAGAAGCTGTATAAACCATTGGCTTAAAAGAGGAACCAGGTTGTCTGGGTTGTAGGGAGACATTTACTTGACCGTCAATGTCATCATTAAAATAATCACGTGAGCCAAGCATAGCTAATATTTGGCCAGTTTTAGGATCAAGCGAAACAAGTGAGGCATTGGTAGCATTATAATTTTCTTCATTAGATGGTGTTTTTTCAGCCATAACTTCTTCGGCTACTTCTTGCTTGTATAAATCAAGAGTGGTGTAAATTTTCAAACCGTCTTGTTCAATCATTTTTTCACCGTACTTTTCAGATAGGAGCTCTTTAACATACATCACAAAATGTGGAGCAAGAATATTGTTTGTTTGTTCTTTAAAATTTATAGTTACTTGTTTGGCGACCATCGCTTCTTCTTCTTCTATATATTTTTGTTTGACCATTTGATCTAGTATGTATTGTTGACGGGCAAGCAGAAGGTCTTTATTCGGTCCATAGGGAGAATAGCGACTAGGTGCTTGAGGTAGAGCCGCTAAGATAGCTGCTTCGGCTATATTTACATCACGGACGCTTTTACCAAAATAACGTTGACTGGCTGCTTCGATGCCATAAGCAGTTGAGCCATAAGGAATTTCATTTAAATACATTTGTAGAATTTCGTCTTTACTAAACTTCTTTTCTACTTGATAAGCTAAAATTAATTCTTTAATTTTTCTAGTATAAGTTTTTTCACGAGTTAAAACAGCATTTTTAATAAATTGTTGCGTCAAAGTTGAACCGCCAGCTTTTTTATTAAATAAAACATTTGTGACGGCTGTTCTGAACATTGCCCAGAGACTGAAACCACCATGTTTATAAAAATTTTTGTCTTCAATAGCTATGGTTGCTTGTTTTATAAAATCTGGTATCTCGTCAAAATTAATTAGAGTTCGTTTTTCATTGCCATGGATTTCATAGAGAACCGTTTTGCCTGTTCGATCATAAATTTTTGTACTCTGAGCAATTTGTCTTTCCATTAATCTATTTGGGTCTGGTAAACCGCGAGATAGCCAAGCCACCGAGGCAAAGACAAAAAGAATAATAATAATCAAAACAAAGCCAACAAACCGACCCATTGAAGCATTAAAAAAAAGTTTTTTTACAGCTGACCAATTAATTAGACCTGAACTAAAAACCCTTCCGGAAGATTTTTTACGAGGATTTTTTTTGATATAATATTTTTTATTTTTTTTACGCCAAGTTTGTGGTGATTTGGTTCGGCGTGATAATGAAGGGGAAGCCATAGTATTTTAAGTTGTTTTGTTAATAATATTAGAATTATAACAGTTTTAAGTCTAGCTATCAATTTTTGTTATTTTATGTTAAAATATTAACAGTTATTTATATTAAAAAATAATATTTAAATTTACGAATAAGTTAAAAACTTTTTTGTAACTTTGGAAAGGGGGTGGAGAATGAAAAAACGATTATTTAAAAATTTGGTTGTAACAGCGATGTTTTTGATAGTCGCCTGCCCAATTTTTACTATGGCTTTGCCTAGTCAAGCGGCAGACCTAGATCCTTGGGGAGATAAACAAGACGAAATTCAAGCAATCACCGGGCTAGGAGAAAATGACCCAAGAGAAATTGCAGCTGGTGTAATAAATGTGATTATGGGCTTTCTAGGTATCGTGGCAGTAATTATTATTTTGATTGGCGGATTTAAATGGATGACAGCTAGTGGTAATGAAGATAAGGTTCAAGAAGCTAAGAACTTGATTATCGCCGGTATTATTGGTTTGGTGATTATCTTAGCAGCCTTTGCTATTGCTAAATTTGTTTTAGAGCAATTACTAACAGCGACTGGCGCTGAATAGTATTCTTAAAACCGGTCTTAAGAATAGTGGATTCTCTCTTCGTTTTGGAGAGTCCACTGCCCTCGGCATAATACGTTTTATACCGAGAGTAGTGGAAAAATTTAGAATTATTTGTCTCGCCTTCGGCTAACCGAGGCGGAAGAATTAAAATTTTTTATTAAATCATTATGTTAAAAATAAAAAGATTATTTTTTATAATTTCAATTGTTTGTATTGGTGTTACAATGATTAATACTACAGCAATGGCAATTGACGCTGGGAGTACGGGGTTAAACGAAACTGCTGGGGTTGGGATGGGCAATAGTGCAACAGATTTATCGGGAGTACCTTTCAAAGGAGATAGTATTGCTGGTACAATTGGAAAAATAGTCGGTGTTGGATTATCTTTTATTGGAGTAATATTTTTAGTTTTAATGATTTATGGTGGATTTACTTGGATGATGGCAAGAGGTAACCAGCAAGAGGTTGATAAAGCTAAAGACTTAATTTATTCAGCCGTGATTGGTTTGATAATCGTTTTAGCTGCTTACGCTATCACTGCTTTTGTCGGTAGTATTTTAAGTTAGTCTTATGATTTTTTTAAATAAGCATAAAAGATCATTTTCTTTTTTAACAATAGTTTTTTTCATTTTTGTTAATTTAAGTTTTGTTTTTAATACCGCGGGTGCAGTCAGTAATTTAGGGGGATTAGACGAAACTGCTGTAGGTACTGGACATACAAGTATTTCGTTTTTTAACGCAGAAAGATTACCTGAGACAATTGGGAAAATCATTAGTATTGCACTTTCTTTTATCGGCGTAATATTTCTAGCTTTATTAATTTATGGTGGCTATACGTGGATGATTGCTCGGGGTAACGAACAAGCAGTAGAAAAAGCAAAAAGCATAATAATAAATGCAATTATTGGTTTAGTAATAGTAGTAGCTGCTTATGCGATTACTGCTTTTGTTGGTAACGCGTTAAGTCCAACACCTTAAATAAAATTAATATAGAATATGAAATTTATAAAATACATAATAAGCATTTTAATAATATTTAGTTTTTGTGTTTGTCTATCTTCTGTAATTCAAGCTGAAGGCTTAGGAGATGCTTTTACTAAAGCTGATACAGTAGCTCAAGGAGCAGGTTATGGTGGTGACCCAGACATAATGTCAACAATTGGTACTATTATCACAATTGCTTTGTCAATGTTAGGTGTAGTTTTTTTAGTTTTATTGATTTATGGTGGATACACCTGGATGACAGCTAGGGGTAATGAACAACAAGTAGAAAAAGCTAAAAGTACTATCAATACCGCCCTTATTGGTTTAGTTATTGTACTAGTTGCTTATGCGGCTAGTTACTTTATAATATCTAAATTAAGCGAAGGGGCTTTAGGGGGTCAGCCATTTTCTACTGTTTTGGATGATCCTAATTTTTAACACTAAAGACGTAGAAGTTTTTCAGGATGATTTTAACCTATAGTAATTTATAAAATATGAAAATAATCAAAAAATTTTTAACGTTTATTTTTATTTTGACATTACTTGTTTTACCTTATTTTGTTTTTGCTGAATCAGCTTTAAGTAATTTAGAAAAAGTTGGCTCTGACAATGGTCCATATGCAACAGCCAGCGAGACTAGTTTAGCTGAAACAGTCGGTTTGATTATAAATATGTTTTTGTCTCTTATGGGAGTGATCTTCGTTGGTTTGATGGTTTATGCTGGTTATAACTGGATGGTAGCCAGAGGCGAAGAAGAAAAAGTAACAATTGCTAAGGACACAATCAAGAGAGCGATCATTGGATTAGTGATCACAGTAAGTTCTTACGCAATTTGGAATTTTATATTTTCTAATTTTATTAATATTCAATAAACATGTTTTTAAATAGAAATAAAATAATAATAACCCTCTCTATTATTGGTGTTATTTTTTTTGGAGGTTTTTTGGCACAAGCAAGTATGTTAGATGCAGACAGTGTGGGAGATATATCTGTGCAGCAATTTAAGCTGGCTGAAAAATCCGGTTTTTCTACAGACGCAAATAACACTATAGGAAATGTTATGGGATATGTGATTAAAGCGTTTATAATGCTTTTGGGAATACTTTTTGTGTTTCTTTTAGTCTTAGAGGGTTATAAATGGATGATGGCAAGAGGTGAAGAGGAAAAAGTTAGAGAAGCTAGGGATGGTATTATGCGAGCGGTGATTGGGATAATTATTGTTATATCGGCTTATGCAATTACCTATTTTGTTTTTACAAATTTACCTAAATAAAAAAATTTTTAAATAAAAAAAACACTTGCCAAATCGGCAAGTGTTTTTTTTGTTTAAATTGTCCTATATAGAACGCACGAGAGATAAAGGTGTAAAATATTTTTTATAATTATTGTCCTCCTCTCATTACGCTCTATGCAAGACGATTGACTTTGATTTTTAATTAATATATTAATATAGCACATTTTTTATTATTTGTCAAGTAGGCAGGTAAAAATAAGCTAAAGTTAAATAAAATTGCTAATAATTTATTTTTGCGTTATAATATATTAAGACAATTAAATAACGTTTATCAAGACGACGGGGAGAGACTGGCTCAATAATCCGTCAGCAACCTTTTAAGCCGGCTGCTTAGAAAAGGTGCTAATTCCAGTCCCGAGATATCGGGGAAAGATAAATTAGCCAATTTTTTTATTGCTAAATTTTTCCTCGCGGAGAAATTTTTATTTGTTTTTTTCTGTCATTCCTGTAGATGTCAACTAATTCGCTGACAGTTTTTTAAGAAAGGAGGCAGGGGTATCTCCGTTAATTCCCTGATGCGGTCGTTCATAATTGTAGTAATAAATATACTGTGATAGCTCATTCGTTAAATGT
>Ga0208648_1001817_pt1 | contig 16103 bp, 17 predicted proteins | sample AntAceMetag02UKL_FD_184772 | JGI IMG/M metagenome (GOLD analysis project Ga0208648, IMG submission 184772) | Saline lake microbial communities from Ace Lake, Antarctica - Antarctic Ace Lake Metagenome 02UKL (SPAdes) (version 2) | ecosystem: Environmental > Aquatic > Non-marine Saline and...
GATAGATCTTTCTTTATCTGGTAATCATCTACCATCACAGCTTCTTTTGTATTAATAAAAAGCATCTTGCCGGGTTCTAATCTGCCGGATATCTTAATCTTACCTGGGTCTATATCGAGAACTCCTGCCTCTGACGCCATAACAACAAAGTCATCTTTGGTAACAATATAGCGTGCTGGGCGCAGTCCATTTCTGTCAAGCGTCGCACCTATACTTGTCCCATCTGTAAAAGCTACGGCCGCGGGGCCATCCCATGGCTCCATAAAACAAGCATGAAATTTATAAAAGTCTCTGAGTCTTTTATCTATCGACTCGTCATGTTCCCATGCTGCTGGTATCAACATCATCATAGCGTGCTCTAAGCTCCGTCCTGAAAGCGTAAGCAGCTCAAATACATTATCAATCGCCGCTGAATCACTACCCCCTGATCTGATAATCGGCTTTATCTTTTCGATATCAGCACCAAACAACTCGCTGGCGAGAAGCCGTTCTCTAGCACGCATCCAGTTTATATTACCTCTTATTGTATTGATCTCACCATTATGCGCTAAAAAACGAAATGGTTGTGAAAGATCCCACGTAGGAAATGTATTTGTGCTGTAGCGTGAATGTACTAAACAAAGAGCGCTCTCAAGTGATTTGTCATGCAGATCGAGAAAGAACTCTCGCAACTGTGAAGGCATCAAAAGACCTTTATAGGTTAATGTCCGCGAGGATAGGTTGGTAATATAAAAAGAGGACTTCTGATTAATCGCTGACAAGCTAATAGCGTTTTCTACCTGCTTACGTATAATATAGAGCTTCCTCTCAAAATCAATCTGTTTTTTCAATCCACTGTCTTTTTTTATAAAGACCTGTGCCATAAAAGGCGCGCTAGAGCGTGCACCGCTTCCTATGGCCGTACTATTGACCGGTACATCGCGCCATCCTAATAGATATTGGCACTCTTCGGCAATGATTCGTTCAAAGATATCCATACAGGCTTTTCTATCCACACTATCTGTGGGCAGGAATATAAGGCCTGTTCCGTAGTCCCCTGGAGACGGTAATGTTATGCCTGATCTTTTACAGATTTTTGCCAAAAAAAGATGCGGTATCTGGATAAGCAATCCAGCGCCGTCACCGGTCTGGGGGTCTGCTCCAACAGCCCCCCTATGGCTCAAGCGCTCTAAGACATCTATGCCCTGCTCTACCATAAGATGGGTTTTTTTTCCATTTATATCACAGACAAAACCTACACCACAGCTATCATGTTCAAACTGCGGATCATATAAACCCTGTCTATGTGGCATATTATTACGCTTCATCTTTTAAATCTCCGAACATCTATGTGGAATTGCCTAATCTTCTTACGCAGGGTATTTCGGTTGATACCGAGCTTCTTGGATGCTGACAATTGGTTGCCTTCGGATTGCTCTAACGCCTTCTCTATTACCAGCGTCTCAATCTTATTGATTATCTCCGCATAAACATTCCCCTCAACAGAGCCATAAAACTGCTTATCTATAATATCTGATATCTTTGACATACCGGGATTGCCTTATTTTTAGGCACTTTTTCGTAAAAATATACTCTGCCCTTAGCAATATGCATAAAGGCAGAGTATACCTGATTTTTTTACAGTACAGAAAGATACTTATCTAACTCATACTGCGGAACCTGGATCTTATACTCGTTCCATTCTTTTCTCTTTAGCTCTACAAACCTAGAAAAGATGTGATCTCCGAGTACCTTCTTAACAAACTTACTATCCGCTGTCATCTCTATTGCCTGTCCAAGACTATCAGGCAATGTATCTATGCCTTTCTCTTTACGTTCGTCATCAGATAAATGATAGAGATTCTGCTCCATAGCCTTGGGCACCTTATAACCTTTTTCTATTCCATCTAGGCCGGCGTGTAACATCGCAGCGAAAGTAAGATATGGGTTACATGCCGGATCGCATGCCCTGAATTCACATCTAGTCGCCTTTTCCTGTCCCGGATGATACAGAGGGACCCTTACAAGGGCGCTTCTGTTTCTACGGCTCCAGGCAACATAAACAGGTGCCTCATATCCAGGCACTAACCTCTTGTACGAATTGGTTGTCTGCGCAAAGATTGAGCATATCTCTTTTGAATGCTTTAATAGCCCAGCAATATAGCTCCTTGCTGTTGCTGAAAGATAATCCTCTGATTTCGCGTCATAAAAGGCATTTTTGCTGCCCTTAAACAACGACTGATGCGTGTGCATACCTGAGCCATTTTCTCCAAATATAGGTTTTGGCATAAATGTAGCGTAGACACCGAATTTGCTTGCAATCTCCTTAACAACTACCCTATATGTAATAACATCATCTGCCATCTTAAGGGCGTCCGCATAACGCATATCTACTTCATGCTGTGAAGGAGCAACCTCATGATGAGAATACTCAATCTGGATACCCATCTTCTCAAGAGCAAGTACGGTCTCTCTTCTTAAATCACTGGCTACATCAAGTGTTGTAAGATCAAAATAGCCGCCTTTGTCCAGAACTTCTGTACCTAAATCATTTTTAAAGTAAAAGAACTCTAGTTCAGGGCCTAGGTAAAAATGATCATATCCCATCTTTTTAGCGCGATCTAAGGCTCTCTTCAACACATAACGCGGATCACCTACATAGGGGGTTTTATCAGGATTGGTAACATTGCATATCATTCTAGCAACCGCTTTCTCTGCCGGGCGCCAAGGCAATATCGCGAATGTATCAAGATCAGGCATCGCAATCATATCCGATTCTTCTATATCCTGATACCCTGTAATAGAAGACCCATCAAAACCCATACCATTATTGAGCGCGTTTTCAAGTTCTTTATCTGTAATCGCAAAACTCTTGACCTGGCCCAATATATCCGTAAACCATAACCGTATAAACTTTACATCATTATCCTTTACAAGCTTAATAATATCCTGCTTTGTTCTTTTTGCCATTTCTGCCTCCTTTTTTAGTTATTATATTAAATAAAAGGCGCTCTTACCCTAACAGGGGGTTAAGAACGCCTTCGTCCTATCTGCATTATGCACATTCTTTGTGCATCTATATGCAAACCTTTCCCTAATCTATATTACAAGTACAAAAACCCATCTTTTGGTAACCCCGTACCAAAAGATTTATTATATCGATGCATTTAGTGCGGGGCAGGCCACATTTTTAGAAGAAATTAACCGATAGCTTCATTGCCTACCTCTCCTGTCCTAATGCGTATGCATTCAGGCAGATCCAATATAAATATCTTGCCATCCCCTATATTGCCTGTCTTTGCACCCTTGATAATAGCATTAATAGTCGGTTCGACAAAGTCCTTGTTAACCGCTATTTCCAAGCGTATCTTTTTAAGCAGGTTAATATCATGGATAACCCCTCTGTAGGTCTCTGTATACCCCTTTTGCTGACCGCAACCTAATGCATTTGTAACAGTCATTTTATAGACCTCTGCTTCATATAAAGCCTTCTTGACGTCAGGAAGCCTATGGGGTTGTATCATAGCTATTATAAGTTTCATATTATTAATCCTCCTATTCTGTGGTAAATATCTGAAAGCCAGCATATGACTCCATGCCATGCTCGCCGATGTCTAAGCCTTTTAATTCTTCCTCGCGAGACACCCTAAGGCCTACTGTGCTATCAATAATCTTAAAAATAACCCACATAGCGCCGACAACAAATAGGACAACAGATGTAACGCCAATGAACTGTATGCCTAACTGTTTTAATCCTCCACCATAAAGAAATCCGTTATTAGCTAGCCCTAGTGCCTTTTGGCCAAATATTCCGATTGATAAGGTGCCCCAAATACCGTTTAGGCCATGGACAGGCACAGCGCCTACAGGATCATCTATCTTTAATTTATCTAATACAATAACCCCAAAAACAACAAGAACCCCTGCTATACCGCCTATAACAAGCGCAGCCCATGGCTCAATAAACGCGCATGGAGCTGTTACCGCAACAAGTCCTGCTAACGCTCCGTTCATAGCCATAGAAAGATCAGGCTTGCCAAAGAGCCTCCAAACTGATGCCATAGCTATTATACCGCCCATAGCGGCAGCAAGGTTTGTATTAATCGCTACCCTACCTATTAATGAACCGTCTCCGACACTTAGGGTAGAACCTGGATTAAAACCAAACCAGCCAAACCATAATATGAATACACCGAGAGATGCTAAAGGTATTGAATGGCCTGAAATAGCATTCGCGGAACCATCTTTGTTGTATTTACCTAAACGGGGCCCGAGCATACTCGTACCAACAAGCGCAGCTACTCCACCCAAGGCATGAACAACTGTAGAACCTGCAAAATCAGAGAAACCAAGATTAGCAAGCCACCCACCTCCCCATATCCAATGGCCGACTATCGGATATATTAAAGCAGATATAATAAATGAATATATAAGATATGCCTGAAACTTCATGCGTTCTGCCATGCCGCCAGCAACTATTGTTGCCGCTGCCCCACAAAATGCCGCTTGAAATAACCAAAAAGCATATAACGGTATATGTGATCCAGACTCAGCTCCTGATAAGCAAAAACCCTTTAAGCCTATAAAGCCATTGCCGGGACCAAACATAAAGGCGTATCCCAGGATAAAGAATCCTAAAGATGCCATACAAAAATCAAGAAAATTCTTAGTTAAGATATTGCACGTATTCTTGGCACGTATGAATCCCGCCTCGACCATGCCAAAGCCTGCTTGCATAAAAAATACCAAGAATGCCGAGATTAACACCCATAACGTATCTACTCCTACTGTTGTTGCGTATGTCGTCTCCATAATCTACTCCTTTTTATGCGTTTCATTAAAAACTTAAAGCTAATGCCGCTCCACCATAAAACTTCTTATCCTGATTGCCATCATCTGATTTTTTAAGATCACCAAACGGTATAGAATATGCGATATTTGGATTCAGTGTACAATTTTTTGAAAGTTGGAATACCATCCCAGTGCCTAATCCCACATCTCCGCCGTCGCCAAGGATAAAGAGCTTGTGGTTATACCCTACGTGCCCATTAAGATCGAGGGTAATCGGCAAATCCGATATCGGTATGCTATGGCTTAGTTCCGCAACCACATAATCCCCGTGCCCGCCGCCGTTTACCTCATCTTCAAAATCATGATACCAGGTAACCGCTGGGGAAAGAAGAATATCGGCTCCTAAGCCTATATAGAATTCCTGACTATTTAATTTTGCTGATGGGAAATCATAATATATATAACCCCCTGACACCGAAACCGGAACATTTAATTTTTCCTTAAGGTCATAAGAATAACCTACACTATAATCGACTTCATCCGAATTAAGGTCATCTTTTGAATCTATATCAAAACTACCCCAAATGCTGGCGTTGAATCCATAACCATCGACATAAGCGCCTGACTGCATCACTGGATCATTATCAAGCACAAAGCCCCTCCATATATATTTTGAATAGACCGCGACATCCGCGCTAAACTCAACATCTACATCATCAAGTAAATACTTATCATCGACTTCTTCAGCGTTTACTCCTGCAACAAGAAGCATGGACATAAACGACGTTATAAGCAATGTCAAAAAACATTTGTTTCTGTTCATCTTCGCCTCCTTTATATTGGCTGGTTCGTTTATATTTTTATTATAAAATTAAAAAAGCCCAGATTACTCATACTAGCATCTGGGCATCATCGCCTCTTTAAAAAATAAATAGCGTTTTTAATAAAACGCCTTTGCTTCACACAGCCTTGTGTTTTTTACTTCACACCTATAAGTACAAACAACCTATAATTGGTAACCCCATACCAAAAAACTTATTAAGTTTATGCTTTTAATACGGGGCAGGCTTATATTTTCGACTTTTTTATTATATTCTTCTTGTATTTAACAACCATTACATGTGATATGCCAAGCTTCACCGCTATTTCACGCACTGTGTCACCTTTAATAAGCAGGTCTAGCACGCGCCGCTCTTTTTGCGTCAGGTTTCTTTTGATAGCCTCCATATTTATATTGTTATCTGCTGATGATGAAAGATCCTGCTGACTATCTGGCAACATATCCTTGAACGTTAAGTCGGTGTCACTTACCTGGGTATCGAGACTATAAATACTCGGCGCTCTATGCCCCTTACGGAGATAATTTAATATATGGAACTCACATGCCTTAATGACATATGACTCATTTATTCCTATCGGCATTCCCTCCTTGAAGCGTTGCCATAGATATAAACACATCTGCTGGTAAAGGTCATCCGCGTCATAAAACCCGTATAGCACGCGCTTACGGGCTATCGCCTTTAAGGCTGGTGTGACTCTTTCTAATAATATCTTAAAATCCATAGCTTATTACCGCCTTGAAAAATAAAGGGCGCATAGTGTCTTTTCTTTAGACATTAAGCGCCCTTCATTGGATTGCTTCTATATACTCTCATTGTATAAAGCTTTCTACGTAAAGATACCACATAATACTAAAAAGTCAAACAAATGCAAACAAAAAATGGTAAGCCGGACTTTCAAGAATCGCACTATTGCCTTTTTTTATTCTCTTCTTGATTACAATAGTAGATACCTTAAAAAAAAGATAACGCCCAGGAGATAGACAAGCCAGCTCGCATCCTTAACCTTACCTGAAAATATCTTGCATATAGGATACGCTATAAACCCGAAGGCGAGGCCGTTTGATATCGAACACGTTAGGGGGATTCCCACAATAGTCAGGAAAGCCGGTATCGATTCAGTATAATCATCCCAATCTATTTTCACAACATTCTTCATCATCATAGCGCCTACTATAACGAGCGCTGGCGCGGTAATAGGTTTGAACATACCTATCATCTTAACAAGCGGGCTAAAAAATATAGCGAGAACAAAAAAGAACGACACGAATACAGCCGTAAGTCCTGTTCTCCCGCCTGCCTGCACACCTGAGGCGCTCTCTATATAACTTGTTACCGTGCTTGTTCCTAGGCATGCCCCGGTAATCGTTCCGATAGCATCAGAGACAAGAGCCTTATTGGCTCTTGGGAGTTTATTATCTTTTATGAATCCTGCCTGCTCGCCAACGCCGACTATTGTGCCTGTGGTGTCAAAGATATCCATAAAAAGCAATATAATGATAAATGACAAGGCTTCATGTATAGGGATTAATTTAAAGACCCCTATTATATCCATCTTAAAGAATGTAGGGACTATAGAGGGCGGAATAGAAACAATTCCTGTAAATTTTATCTTTCCTAATACCAAAGAAAGCACTGCGGATAATATTATCCCGATAAAGATCGCACCCTTTATCTTTCTTATAAGAAGGATTGAGATTACAACCAAACCAAAGGCAAAGATACCTGTCTCTACATTGATTATATTATTATTAAGTTGGACCAAAGTACCTGGATTTGATATAAGAATATTCGCGTTCTGCAGCCCTAAAAAAGCAATAAATATCCCTATGCCTACAGCGATACCGTTTTTTAAACTTGGGCTTATGACTTTAATCAGGGTCTCTCTTACATTAAACAGGGAGATTATTAGAAATAATAAGCCAGCAATAAAAACAATGCCTAATGCTACCTGCCAGGCATTGGCAACCCCCAATGCCGAAATGGCCCCTATAACAGATACGAAAAAGAAATTCTCACCCATACCGGGTGCCTGAGCTATAGGATAATTCGCATAGGCGCCCATGATAAAAGTCGCTATAGCGGCAGATAGACACGTGGCAAGCATGACAGCGTTAAAATCCAGTCCTGTAGGGGTGCCGTTAAAATTAACGGACAATATCGCGGGATTAACAAAGATGATATATGCCATCGTCAGAAATGTCGTAATCCCGGCAATCAGTTCTGTCCTTACGCACGTTCTATTCTCTTTTAATTTAAAGATTCTCTCTATCATATCTAACTATAAATTATACACTTCTACCTAGAGTATTTAAAGAAAAAAATAAAACCGGCGGGTTGTTAAGCGGACATGTTTGCTCTTATTTGTTATCTGCTAGTACGACTTGCTTGCTGTTCTCAAAATTAATCTCCTCAAGGCGTGAATATAAGCTACGTTTGAGAATATGGTTAGCAAGGTCTTGCATAGAAGCCGCTGTAGTCCTCTTATATGTGGTATTATCAAACCAAATATAATGACCTTTTTCTTGAAAAACACACACAGCATGGCCCTTTCGTGTGCCGCGCCTTAATAGCGCTACTACCTTAGGCTTATAAGCTAATACCTGTAAGAATGTTTTGTTCAAGAACGCAATATCTTCGTTATCACCTGATTTCTGAGCAAGCGTCTCCTCTGGCGTGGACCATATATCAGAATTACTATCTTTCTTATATTGGACTGTTTTCTAAATCCACTTGGCGTAATCATCAATGGATTTCATATTAAAGAAACGTATAAAATCTAGGATATTTAAATCTATTCTAACTAATAATTTTGTATAATGTAAATAAATATACCATAAAAATTGGTATAACGCAATGTTTGGGAAGTAGTTGGGTAGTTTTATTACAGAAACCTTATGCTAGCATCTTGAAGTGTTAAGCGATTATCTCGCTTATATCTTTTATAGGAAGCTTGAAAATAAGCCCTCTATTACGGAAGCTTATCCATCTAAGCGTTAGTTCCGTATGCATTATATCATATATTTTGTTAAGCTGATTCTGGTTCTCTATCGTACACATTACAGCGCCATTATACTCTTGCGTCATCATTGCCTTATCTATATCTAATCCGTCGTTAAGAAGATAACAAGCTTATCATCTTCGATTTTTTTTGGCTGCGCTATCTTCTTTCTTTCAATGATACTGCTAAGCGTATCAATGTAATGGCTATTTTTATGCATAACCACTAATATCATCTTTTCACCTCTTCTTTTTATCTACTTACAAGCTTTGGCGTTCCTGCTGAAGCAGTATTCTTTGTACTTCCTCAACAGATTTTGCTGCCTTTAATGCATTGGGCATACCTTCTGTATTCAATAATTCTGCCACCTTTGATAATAGCTTAAGATGCAGAACAACATCAGGAGCGCATGTCATAAAAAATAGCTGTACCTTTTTCTTATCAGGAGAGGCAAATTCAACGCCCTCTCGGGAAAAACCTACCACCACTCCAGGCCTTGTAAATAACTCATCATTTGGATTGCGCGGATGCGGTATGGCCATACCGTTGCCTACCGCGGTACTTAGCATAGACTCCCTTTTAACGAGTTCATTAAGCAGTCTTTCTACTGAAACTGCTATCTTTGCTTTATGTGCTGTCTCCGCGAGCTCAAGTAGTATCCCATCTCTATTATCAGACCTAAGATCTAGATTCATACACACAGGGTCAATAATCCTTGATAAGGGCAAAAGATCTGTTTTCTGAGAAAGCGCGCTAAAATCGTAACCCAGACTCTTTGTTATCTTGTCCTGCATATATTCATCTATGGCAGAGAGGTAATAACGCCACTGCTTAGCTATCTTTACAGCGGGAAGCTCTCCTGCCTGCGCCATTTTAAGCACTGTCTTCTCATTAAGTTTAAGATATTGCGCCACCTCTTTTGTAGTTAATATCGTATTTTGCATCTCTTCTCCTAACGATAATGGATGTTAATAAAACCTTAAAAATACCTTAGCCACACATAAAGCAAAGATATCAGTATAGACTGTATCATAAATGGAAAACCGTATTTAAAGAATCTGAAGAAACTTATATGGTGGTTATTCCTATCGCTTATCTTTGACATCACAACATTAGCTGAAGCACCTATCATAGTACCGTTACCACCTAAACATGCGCCCAATGCCAAACACCACCATAAGGGAGCAGCAATATGCGTATTTATCATAGCAGCGTCCATACCTACAGCAGTAGATGAAAAATGCTCTATTACGCGCTTTATCATTGGTATCATTGTAATAACAAAAGGGATGTTGTCCAATATAGATGAGAAAAGAGCGCTTCCGCAAAGAATAATCGCGCATAAAAGAAATAGATTATTTCCCGCCATATTGATAAGGAGCCCTGCGAGCACCTTTATAAGTCCGGTATATTCGAGGCCTGATACTAAAATAAACAAACCTATAAAGAAGAATATTACTGACCACTCAACACGCATAAATGTAGCATCTAGCTTGTTCCCGCAGGAAACGAGCATTAACATGCTGCCTGATAGAGCTATTATGCCGGGCTCTATTCCCGTAATACCTTGCGTAAAGAAGCCCAAAAATATCAATCCCAATATCGCAAGAGCGCGCTTCATCTTCTTAAGATCGATTATCGCAAGTCCCGGTATGGCCTCTGTCACCCTTTTCTTTACGGATTCGCTTATTTGCCACTTCTTGCGAAAGATAAGAAAAGAGGTGAGGGCAAAAGCCGCAAATACTAAAATCACTACAGGCCCAAGGTTAAATAGGAAATCATTAAACGATATATGCGCGCGCGAACCTATAATTATATTTGGAGGATCTCCTATTAGGGTTGCCGTTCCTCCAATATTAGAGGCTATAACCTCCAGCATAAGAAAAGGAATCGGTGATATCTCTAGTATTTCCATGATAAGAATTGTAACAGGAGCAATAAGTATAATAGTTGTAACGTTATCAAGTACGGAAGAGAGGAGAGCGGTAACTACCATAAAAAGCAGCATAATAACAAGTGGCTTTCCTTTTGCTATTTTTGCTACAGAAATAGCAACCCACTCAAAAAAGCCTGTCTTGGAGAGTACAAACACGCAAGTCATCATACCTACAAGAAGAAAGATAACATTAAGATCAACCGCTGATAGGGCGTAATCCAAAGGAACCAGGCGGAACAAAAACATAAAGAAAGCGCCAAAAAGTACGGCAACTGTCTTATCAAGTTTTTCGCTTGCCATCGCAATATAAACTATCACAAAAATAAGTCCGGCTAAAAACATAGACACTTAGAATCCTTTCTTATTAAATTATCAAAAAAACAATATCTTATCTATAATGCTAAATCTGTCCAGCTCACCTACCAGCTTTTCGTCTTTTACGACAAAAAGCTTTGGTTCGTTCTTTACGGTCAGCTGAAAGATTATTTCTATAAGAGTAGCGTCGTGAGGTATTACCGAGCATCCACCTTTGAATATATCTTCTGTCTTCATATCTTTCTTTATCTTAAAATATTTTTCGAAAGGGTCAATATGGCGTACGAAAGATACCGTGTGCAAAGATTTAAAGAAGTCGGGTATTCCTAGAGAGAATATTTCAAAACAAGATATCTGGCCTATAAGCTTATCGTCCTTTTCTAATACAGGCAGAACATCAAGATGGTGGAGATGCATAAGACGCGATACCTTCTCAAGCGGAGTATCGAGACTTACGACAACCTTTACAGGCCTCATTATATCGGAAGCGCGGATCGTCGATGTTGTGCTAAGGCGATATCTCTTAAATTCATCTGCTATCTGGGTGCTGTCCATGCCATCAAAGAGTTTATCGTATATTTTTGTTTCCTGTGCAAACCGGATAAACGCGGCCATAGCCTGAAGCACTATATAAGGCTCGTCTTCTGAAGAAACCATAAGACATACTATATTAACAGGAAATCCATCGAGCGAATTAAAGTCTATGCCTTCTCTGCTTATGCCAATTACCATTGTAAACTGCGGCCAATGTTTAATGCGCGCGTGAGGAAATGCCATCTTTTGGCCCAGGCCTGTTGTCTGCAGTCTTTCACGCGCTATAAGCTCCTTGAAAAGGGCATCTTTTGCTACTTCCTGATTATACTCCGGGCATACCTGAAATATCTTATTAACCAATAGCCTTATCGCGTCTTCCTTTGTCTTACTCTTTAGGTCTGCCATTATAAGTTCTGGATCTATATAGCTGCTGACGTCTATCATAATCTCTTCTCCGGTATATGTACGCTTTTTGCAACAACTAGTTCCTGTTGACGTTGTAAAAGTTTTATATCCACCTCTTCTATGAGGTGCTTATATTCTAATATACCCACAACCTTGTACGAAGTCATACGTTCTACAACAGGTAAATAATCTATCTCTCTTTTGTCAAATATCTCAAAAGCCTCTTCTAGAGTCTGGTCCTGGTATAACATTTTGCCCACAGGTTCCGCCACATCCTTTGCGAGAATAACATGATTCAGGTGCTGTTCCATAAAGGCATTTCTCAATCCGCCTAATGATATTAGGCCCGTAAGCTCGTTATGGCTGTTTACGGCAGGAAAATGGTATGAATCTGTCTTCTTAACTATATCGATTACCTTGCCTAATGTGGCATTCTCCTGTATCAAATGAAAATTTCTTCTCATTACATCAGACACCTTTAGACTACCTATTATATCCTCTTTTGTCACGTTTCGCCAGACTTCATCTGCTTTTGTCACTGCGAATTTAACGCATGAAGGCCCTATCAGCTGGACTACGAATGTTGTTGCTGTAATAATATTTAATACCAGAGCTCCTACCTCTTTACCTTCTGCTCCTAAAAGGCTGAAATTATGGTACACTACCATAGCAAGACCTATAGCAACACCTGCCTGCGAAAAGAGGCATAATCCTAGATATTTAGTAACACTCTTCTCCGCTTTGGATATGAATCCTCCGAACCAGGCGCCTGCCACCTTACCGGATGTTCTTCCTATAAGATATACTAATGCTAATAACGCTATGCTTACATTCAGAAATATCTTTGCCTGAAGTCGAGCTCCTACCAATACAAAAAAGAGTATAAATATTGGCGGGGTAAACTTTTCAATGCTCTTAAATACTCTATTACCGGATTCACCCGAAAGGTTAGCAAATACAGCGCCTAATACCATAGCTGATAAGATAAAGTCGAGCTTGAGCATAACAGCAAGCCCTACGGTCAGTATAACTGTTGCGATGGAAAAAGTAAATACGCGGTCCTTATCTTTAATATATACAAGAAGCCTTGTAAGGCCATATCCTATAGAAGCACCTAAAAGACAGGATTTGCTAAGTTCCAGCAACGGCCCTCCTACGCTGTGCAGTAAAGTAAAATCTGTTCCTGTCACCATAGATTTTGCAAATACACTTGCAAAGCCATATATGATAAGTGCAAGACCATCATCTAAAGCAACTATTGCAAGGAGCGTACTTGTTAAAGGGCCTCTTGTCTTATATTCCCATAATACATCTGTGGTAGCGGCAGGCGCTGTAGCTGATGCGATAGCTCCCAATAGAAGGCCCAAATAGAGCTTCTTGGTAATTAATGTAACTAATATTGTAACAGCTACAAAAGCAAAAAAACCTTCACTAAACAGTATAGTATAAATAGAGCGGCCATACCTCTTAAATACATCTCCTTTTAATTCAGCGCCTATCCTAAACCCTATAAGCCCCAATGCCATGTTTATTATTGGAGTGAACATCTCTATTGTGCTATGTTTTAATACACCAAAAACAGATTCCCCTAATAAGACGCCTATTATGATATAGCCGACAACCTGAGGTATCTTCAGCTTTTGAAATAATTTACCGGCTGATGCCCCTAAAAATATAATGATTCCCGTTAAGAAGAGTATCTCCATAATAAGCTCTTATCTTTAAATTAAAACCTAACTATCTGCTCATGTAAGTACTTGTCTATCGCAGATCGGTAAAAACGCCACTGTTTCGCGATCTTAAACGCAGGCAATTGGCCTGTTTGCGCCATCTTAAGCACTGTCTTCTCATTTAGCTTGAGATATTCTGCTAAATCTTTTGTAGTCAGCAATGTGTCATCTATACGTTTTATCTTCATTTTAACTTATAATAACTCATTTTAACTTATAATACCATAAGTATACCATGCTTTTCAATTTTGTCAAGATGCCGCTTAAAATAAATAGGGGAATTATAGGGAATTGAGTAAATCAGAATTTATCCGAATATAGCTAAATTCTGATTAAAACTCTTTCTTGGTTTCAATACTGGTTTAGAGAACACCCATTGAAGGCATAAGTGATAATAGAGACGGCTTAACCCGCTGGGAAAGGTTGGTTAATTTGTTCAAGGCCACAATACGCTTTAATTTTCTAATAAGAAACATAATAAGCAAACAAAAGATTGCTCCGCATCTTACGGCTGCTGCAATACTTGCAAATGAAAAGAGCGTAGTATTTAGTATGATACTATCATATATATTAATCATATTAAACATCCACTGTACTTGATAGACTTATCTTACAAATAACGCTATGGATTCTATGTGCTTTGTACGGGGAAACATGTCGAACGAGCTTACGCGGTCCAATTCCCACGTGCCTGATTGTGTAAGAAGCTTTGCGTCGCGCGCAAGTGTTGCCGGATCACATGATATGTAGTACAAGCGATTTACCTCTTTTATATCAATTAAGATATTAGCAAGCTTTTTACTTATACCTATACGCGGTGGATCAAGAAGAATTGTATTTATCGCGGAATGCGATCTCTCATAACAGAGAGGGAAAATCGTATCTGTATCTCCACAATAGAATTTTATATTATCAGCTGAAATATCCTTTTTAGCAGTCTTGGCGCAATCGATGGCTACACCATTATCATCTATAGCGATAACGGCCTTGAACATGTCCCGAAGAAGTAAGCTAAAAAATCCTACGCCGCAATAAAGGTCAAAAAGCGTATCATTATCCTCTTCTTTTATCCATTCACGCAGTAACTCAACTATAGCAGAAGCGATATACTTATTGGATTGTGAAAATGCCAAAGGCGAGAATGTAAGCTCTGTACCCAAAAAACTATCCTTAAAAAATCTATGCCCCTGCTGACCACTAATCCATGTATTGCCTGAAGTGTCACTTTTAATCGTTACATCCTTTTTCTTGCTAATACAGGGGGTGCTTTTAATAAGGACATTTATGCTATCAGCAGCAAGCGGGCACTCTAATATAGGGATTATAGTTTTATCGCGCTTGGCGAAATAGCCATAACCATTTTCTGATCTATGCAGCGTAACCGATGAGCGATAACCATATTCTACGGGAGCAGGGGTAACACCTCGGAACTCAAATTTCTCGAAACCACCGATACGCCTGAAAATTTCTTTTACCTGCTCTGCTTTAAAGGATACTTCCTTTTCGTAATCGATATGCTGGTATTGGCACCCACCACATTTGCCATAATACTGGCAGACAGGTTCTATGCGGTCGCTGGACGTTGTCAGAGTTTTTGTAGTCACGCCTTTTATAAAACTCTTTTTCTCAATTAGTTTTTTAAATAGTACCTTTTCACCTGGTAGGGCTGCCTCAACAAAGCAGACCTTGTCATTGAGCTTGCCAACACCATCGCCTCCATAAGCGAGGCCATATATATCTATTTCATATTCTTTTTGCATATTTTGATTTGATCGGTTAGGGGTTTTTGATATCTCGTTCCATCTGGTTGATTACATGCAACCCGACTAATCTGGCGATAAGTACAGCAAGATACATCTGCCCCACTACGGCCTCCAGGCTTGCCAGAACCATCGCCATCTTATCCAGCGGCACTATATCGCCAAAACCCGTTGTAGTTAATGTGGTAAAACTAAAATGGAAAAGATTTGGATTAATGCTATGTACCTGCAAAGAAAAAGCTCCTTTATCAAAAGAGTATATAAGATAATAAAAAAGCGCCCACAAGAATCCAAGGAGTATGTACACGCATATCCCGCCGACTATAGTATCGGTACTTACTTTTCTTACAGAGAAGAGTTTTTTGGTAATCGCTGTAATGGCCATAACCAAAAATATCGCGTATATAAAAGTGGTTACTAGTAAAAAGAATTCCTTAAGATAAATTACCTTTTCCAAGACAAATATAATATCCACTAAATACGCGATGGCTGCTATCGCTATATAAATTTTAAACCTTGTCTTATGAAGACGCAGGGCTCTAAGAATCAATACAATTGATATCAGGAATACAAGGGGCACAATAGGGATCGCGGTTTCTGTGGCCTGGAAAAAAGGGTATAATACAAAAAGTGACAGGAGTACAACAAGAAGATGAACAAACCTATCCCGTATTACAGTCTTTCCTTTTATATGCGGCATATTAAAACTCCTATCAATAGACGCTCTACATAACTACTTATCAATTAAGATGTTATGGAACAATTCCTTCTTTGGCCGCCCCCTTCTCTTTGGCAGATATAGGCCTTTATCAT
>Ga0208648_1001819_pt1 | contig 16090 bp, 13 predicted proteins | sample AntAceMetag02UKL_FD_184772 | JGI IMG/M metagenome (GOLD analysis project Ga0208648, IMG submission 184772) | Saline lake microbial communities from Ace Lake, Antarctica - Antarctic Ace Lake Metagenome 02UKL (SPAdes) (version 2) | ecosystem: Environmental > Aquatic > Non-marine Saline and...
TATCATCATCAAATAAACCTTGACTCGACCATTATTGATAACTATTTGACAAAAGCAATAAAAGCACTTTGCAACATTCCAAAATCTCAAGGAATCTTGGATAACTTGCAGAAGGCTTCATTGGCGAATAAACGGATTGCCGCAGTTGCTCAATTTGCCACAAAAGCGAATTTTCGGTCTGGAACGAAGAAAGAATTAACAGACATTCCAGCTTTCTTTGAACAATATCTGCTCAATGTTGCCAAAGATTTTATTGCCGCAAATTTAAAGCTGGATGTATCTAATAACGTCCGAGAAGCTTTTGAAATAAAAGCTAGCCGCATCGAGTTGTCAATCTTGATCGATAATATAATAAGTAATGCCAGTAAAGCACAGGCACGCAAGTTAGCTGTGGCGATTTCAAAGATATCGGAAAATACACTGAGGATATCCTTTGTAGATGACGGAAAAGGATTATCAAAAGAACTTCCAAGTATCGATTCGATGTTTGAAATGGGTATCACTACAACTTTTGGTTCCGGTTTAGGCCTTTACCAGGCTAAGGAAATCGTAGAGAAGATGGGTGGCGAAATTTCAGCTATACCAATTCAAACCAATGGAATGGAAATTAGGGTGGAGGTGACAAAGTGAGGCTTTGTTTTTCTGTACTTTGGTTTGATGACAGTGAAAGTTATTTTGATTCATTAGATTTAGAGCCACTGCAACAAGAAATTTTATCATGGGGATTCTCTCCAGATATCAGAACAGTTACAACTCCCGAAGAGTTTTATGGTTACTCGCCTTTTGAATCTTTTGATTTGATTGTCGTAGATTACAATTTAGAGCAGCACGAAGACGGACAGGAATTCATTGCTGAATTGAGAGAAAATGCAATATATACAGAAGTGATTTTTTATACTGTGGGTAATGTTAGTGATTTGTGGGATGCAATACGCGAAAAACAGCTAGAAGGAGTGTTTGTTTCTCATCGAAGTGGTATCTTGGTAAAAATCTTTACAGTAGGGCGTCAGTCAATCCGAAAGGTTCTTGACCTGGAAAATATGCGGGGAATCGTAATGGCCGAGGTTGGGGAACTGGATCATCTGCTTGACGAAATAATCACAATTGGCATAGCAAGCTTGCCAGACAAACAACGAAAATCGATTTTTGAAAGGTTTCATAAAGGGGCAGTAAAACAAAATCAAGATTTTCGGGATCGTCTCTGTACATTTTCGAAAGAACCAGAGACTGAAAAGATGCTCGATCTATGTGATAGCGATAAGCGTTGGCAAAACTACAATCGTTTGAGAAAATGCCATGATAAATTGCGCGGGAGAGAAAGAATCGGGGATTATGAAGCAGACGTACTTACTCCTCGGAATGTTCTAGCTCATGGGAGACCTGAGCCTCACAAGGATGGGGGATACCTTTTTCACCACCGAGGAAAAGAGTTTTACTTCAACGATGACACAAGCCTAGAGCTTCGCCAAAGGATACTCAAATACAAAGAGGCATTCTCAGAAGTTCTTATAATATTAGACAATGAGCAATAAGGTATTTCACCCAAAGAGACATGCAAGAGACAGGTGGGCAAAAAAAGAAACTCCAACACTCCCCTCTCATCAGGAGATAAAAGTATTCATCGAATTCATTCTCGATTGGTATGCTTATAGTGGTCGTCAGTATCCTTGGAGAGAAGAAACAGCAACACTTTACCAGAAGGTTGTAGCGGAAATTCTCTTGCAACGAACACGAGCAGACACAGTTGCATTGTTTTTGCCAAAATTACTTGTGCAATTCCCATCGTGGAGAGAATTGTCAACTTCAAATCAAGAAGATTTGCGACAGTTTCTTTATCCTCTCGGTCTTTGGAAACAGAAAGCAAAGAGCCTAAGAGAACTAGCCAATGAGATGGTACGTAGAGAAGGGCAATTCCCCACCGATTACAATGAGATTAGGGATTTGCCTGGCATAGGACAATACATTGCAAATGCTATCGCAGTATTCTACCTAGAAGAACCTCGCCCCTTACTCGATGTGAATATGGCAAGGGTTTTAGAAAGATGTTTCGGCCCTCGCAAATTAGCTGATATCCGTGATGACCCCTACATCCAGAATCTGGCTTATACGATTGTTCTTGCCTCTAATGACTATATCAGTATAAACTTCGCTATCTTGGACTTGGCAGCACTGATATGTAAAAAAAAGCCACTCTGTTATCAATGCCCAGTAAAAACCGGATGCAAATTTTGGCGTAAAAATGAATAAGTGATAGGTTAGCATGTTACGCCCAACCTCGTTTGCAGCAGACCGGGCTTCGCCCGAAGGGTACGCGGCGCGAAATGCCAAGTCTGGTTACGATGAAAGCCACGCCATGAGCTAAAATACCCGGCTGCTGAAACAATCGTTCGACGGAATCCTCTTTATCGTCGTCAGCGCTTTGCATTTGAACGACCACTGTATTGAGCAATCAGAATATCGTGAACGGCAACTGTCGAGCGCAAGACCTGCCCCGCCGCCGAACCGCCGAACCGTTCAGCAGCGCAAAACAGCAGCACCTCCCCCCCAAGGAAACCAAAATGACCCCACCCGCGCAAGTCCTGGAACTGATCGAACGCTTTGAGCGCAACCTGGACCATTACAAGCGGCCCGCGTACAAGGAAACCCAGGTGCGCGTCGAGTTCATTGATCCCTTCTTCGAGGCCCTGGGTTGGGACGTGCATAACGTGCAAGGGCGCGGCGAGCACGAGGATATGCCCGACAATCAGGATAGAGTCGCCGCCGGTGTGGGGGGAATGGTTGGCCTGCGGCGGGCGGTTGCGCGATGGGGGTTGGGGAACTGCGGCGGCAGTTTGTGCCGGCGGCCCTGTTCCTTGTGGGGTGGACGTCGTATTCGTTGATCGCCAGTCTCGTTATCATAGTGACCCACAAGTAGCGATTGCTCGTCCTATGTTGAAAACCAGGTTCTAGGATTCTTGACAAATAGCAGATTATACTGTATGATATGCCAGGTTGGGCGTATTTTGGGATTTCGGATCGAAATCTCTCTGATTCGCCAGGCTCGCAAGTTCGCCATAAAAACCGTTCCATTGGCGTAACTGTCATGAAACAACCAGGCCGCTTGTTTGTTTCTGCAAACAGGCGGTTTGTTATGTAACTAGCAAAACATTCTAAAAAGACATTGTGGGGCTGAGATTGCGACTTGGCTCAACAGTCAAGGAGTATACTCAGTGAATTTCGAACAATTTTCTCTCGATCGGCGCATCGGCGCCGCCATCAAAACAGTCGGCTATACCACACCCACCCCGATCCAGCAGCAGGCCATCCCCGTTGTGCTCCAAGGGCGCGACGTGTTGGGGCTGGCGCAGACCGGCACCGGCAAAACCGCTGCCTTTCTCCTGCCCATTCTGCAGCGGCTAACGCGAGGTCCCTTGCGCCGGGTGCGCGTTCTTATCGTCGCCCCCACGCGCGAACTCGCCGAACAGATTCGCCAGATGAGCGTCGATCTGGGTCAAAACACCAAGGTGCACAGTGTCTCTATCTATGGTGGCGTGGGCAAAGGTCCCCAGGTCGCAGCGTTGCAGCGCGGCGCAGAGATCGTCGTTGCTTGTCCAGGCCGCCTGCTCGATCTGCTCGGCGACGGCAGTATCAATCTATCGCACGTCGAGGTGTTGGTGCTGGATGAAGCCGATCGCATGTGCGACATGGGGTTCTTGCCAGACATTCGGCGCATCATCAAGCGTCTGCCCGCCAGACGCCAGACGCTCTTTTTCGGGGCCACTATGCCAGATGATATTCGCGCGCTGGCGGACAATATCCTCGACAACCCAACCACCGTGCAGATCGGCGTGATTGCACCGGCCAAGACAGTTTCACACGCGCTTTACCCTGTGCCCCACAATCTCAAGAAAAAGCTCTTGCTGGCCCTATTGTCACAGACGCGTATGGGGCGTGTACTGATCTTCACGCGCACAAAGTACCGTGCCCGCAACCTGGCGCGCGATTTAGCGAAACGCAGATACCGCGCATCCGCGTTACAAGGCAACATGTCACAAAACCAGCGCCAGAGAGCGATCGACGGCTTTCGCAACGGCAAATACGACATCCTGGTTGCCACCGACGTTGCCGCGCGCGGCATAGACGTAACGCAAATCACGCACGTGATCAACTTTGACATACCCGATACGGTGGATGCCTATACCCACCGCATCGGCCGCACCGGTCGTGTTGACCAAACCGGTGAAGCCTACACCTTTGTCGCAGAGGCAGATAGCCAGATGGTGCGCGCAATTGAAAAAGTACTGGGCGCGCAAATCGAACGGCGACGGGTGTCCAATTTCGACTATGGCGACTTTAAACCAGAAGGCTATTCCTCGCAACGCCGCTCAAACCAGCCGCGACAGACGCAGTCAAACCGCCAGCGCGGCCAGGGCCGCAGTTACACTGCCCGTTCCAAGTCGTCAGCGCGATCCAGACGCAAACCGGCACAGCCACACCCAAATAAACAGAGGGTCTAAAAGCTCCATGCTAACTGAACGAACCGGCCTGCGCAATATTGCCATCATCGCTCACGTGGATCATGGTAAAACCACACTCGTAGACGGGTTGCTGAAACAAGCCAGAGTGTTTCGTGAAAACCAACAAATCGCCGAACGCGTGATGGACTCGAACGATCTCGAACGCGAGCGTGGTATCACCATCCTGGCCAAAAACACAGCCATCACTATTTTGGACCCCGGCACAAAAGAACACGTCAAAATCAACATTGTGGACACGCCCGGTCACGCCGATTTTGGCGGCGAAGTTGAACGGGTCATGAATATGGTGGATGGCGTTCTACTGTTGGTGGATGCTGCCGAAGGCCCAATGCCGCAGACCCGCTTTGTGCTCAAAAAAGCACTCGAGATGAATCATCGCGCCATCGTCGTCATCAACAAGGTGGATCGCCGAAATGCCGACCCTGACCGGGCGCTGAACCAGACATTTGATCTGTTCATCGAACTGGGCGCCAGCGACGAGCAGGCGGACTTTGCGGTAGTATACACCAACGCCGTCACCGGTCAGTCTGGATTGACCCCAGACCTGGGGCCAGACCTGCAACCCCTTTTCCAAACGATCCTGCGTCACATCCCGGCCCCGCGAGTCGACGTAGACGCCCCGTTTCAAATGCTGGTCACTACCCTCGGATACAACGAATATCGCGGCGTGACCGCTGTAGGGCGCATTTTTGCCGGTCGCCTGCAAGTAGGCCAGCCAATCGCTCGGATAACGACTAGCGGCCAAGTCCGGCCCGAACGAGCCCGGTATTTGTATGTCCACCAGGGGCTAAAGCACATCGCCGTAGATGAGGCGCAAGCCGGAGAAATTGTCGTGCTTGCCGGGCTGGAAGACATCTCGATAGGAGAAACACTGGCGGACCCCGAGAATCCGGTCGCGCTGCCCTCTATCCATATCGAAGAACCTACGGTGAGAATGACCTTTGGTGTGAATACTTCTCCCCTGGCAGGACGTGAGGGGCGCTGGGGAACATCGCGCAGATTGCGCGCGCGGCTGTTCGATGAATTGCGCCGCAATGTAGCCTTGCGGGTCACCGAAACCGACAATGCCGACACGTTCACCGTCTCTGGGCGGGGAGAATTGCACCTCGCGATCCTGATCGAGACGATGCGTCGGGAAGGATACGAGTTTCAGGTCTTACGCCCGGAAGTGCTCATGCGCCAGGGGGAACAGGGAGAGCTATTGGAACCGTATGAAAAAGTCTACATCGAGACCAGTTCGGATACGCTAGGAGCAGTGGTTGAGATGCTGGGCAGTCGCCACGGACAGATGCTGGACATGGTGGACACCCAGGAAAACAACGTGCGCCTGACCTATCTCGCGCCGACCCGTGGCTTGTTGGGTTTTCGATACCGTTTTTTGACCACGACGCGTGGCATGGGTGTGTTACACACCTTGTTCCACAGATACCTGCCCTTGGCAGGAGAGATCAAATCTCGTTCGAACGGCTCTCTGGTTGCGTGGGAGAGGGGCGTCACCACTTCGTTCGGCCTGCACAACGCCCAGGCCCGGGGCATGTTGTTCGTTGAACCTGGCGTGGACGTGTACGAAGGCATGGTCGTGGGAGAACATCAACGATCTGGAGATTTGTCGGTCAACGTGTGCAAGAAAAGACAACTGACGAATATGCGCAGTTCGTTCCGCGAGATAGCCGAGCGTTTGACGCCGCCGCGCCAGATGAGCCTGGACGAGGCCATAGAATATCTGGCCGATGACGAGCTTTTGGAAGTGACCCCGCTAAACTACCGCATTCGCAAGCATATCCTCAATACAGAAGAACGCAGCAAACACGCCAAACGTATCAAAAAAGCGCAACAGGCATAGGCTACTACACACTGGGCGGGATGAGACCTTTCTATAAAGAGGCCCGCGTGCGCGCCGAGTTCCCTGCCACGCCTGCCACGAGTACTCGCAGTGGAGCCCCGCCACGAGTACTCGCGGTGGTACTCGCAGTGGATTGATCCCTTCCTGGAGAACCTGGGTTGGGACGTGCGCAACGTGCAAGGGCGCGGCGAGCACGAGGATATGCCCGACAACCAGGATAGAGTCGCCGCCGGTGTGGGGGGAATGGTTGGCCTGCGGCGGTAGCAATTCTCAATTTGAAGTGTCATTGCGAGCCCCGGACGTTTTTCCCGGGGCTCGTGGCGGTGCTTCGTCGCAGAAAACGCTCCTCGCAATGACATAATGAGAATTGCTGCTGCGGCGGGCGGTTGCGCGATGGTGGAAGTAGAGTGATGAAGGCGACCAGATACACAGCCCTGTTTGCAGCAGATGTATGGTACAAGTCACTCACCGCCAAGATTGCTCATTTGTTTGCATTGTGCTAATATTACCTGACTGGCGCGTGGTCTATGAAATACGAGGAGATGAACTCGTCATCCTCGTCCTAAAGATTGGGCCGCGCGGAGGTGTATACCGATGAATGTACAAATCATTGAAAGAGAAGGCAAGCCTGAGTGGGCAGTAGTTCCATACGGAACATATTTGCGTCTGATGGAAGACGCGGAGATGTTGCAAGACATCCGCGATTACGACGAAGCCAGAAAAGCGATAGAGGATGGTGAAAATCTCGTACCCAGTGAGGTGACCTACGCCATTCTCGATGGTGGAAACCCCATCAGGATATGGCGTGAGCATCGTGGTTTTACACAACAGCGGTTGGCGGAGACTGCCGGTATCAGCACCCCCTACTTGTCTCAAATCGAATCAGGCAAGCGCAAGGGAACCACTAATGTATTAGCTGCTCTCGCAAAAGCGCTTGGCCTTTCTTTGGATGACATTGTAGTCTCGTAGAGTCGAGTATCGTGCGAGGGCAGCGCATCAGGTTGCTCTGGCACAAGTGGGGAGGGCGGGCTTAGAGCCGACGGGGCTAATCTCGCGCCAATTCGACTGCTCCACGCGCTTTCAGGGTGACTGGTGGAAGCCGCTTCCCCGCACCCGCGTGAGAAATCGGGCTTGCCGCGCAAAGATGGCACACGTCCTATTCCTGCTGTGCGGCGTGCTCGAAGATGGCGTGTCCGACGGTCAGGTGCTTTGTGTTAAGCTAGAAGGTGTGGGGGGATGGTTGGCCTGCGGCGGGCGGTTGCGCGATGGCAGTTGCGGGGTATAATTTGGGAGGGGCGTCGTTTTTGATGGGCTTATGGGCAGGTCTCCATCTATTCAGTAGTTGGGCGGCTGGACAAACAAACGTAGAGTTGAAGAATGAGCCAATCTCTTGTCAATCGTAAGGTTATCGTTGTTTTCATCGCAGTGGGCGTTGGCCTGCTTCACTTCCTCACAGGTCCAAGGTATCGTGGTCCTTTTCCGGCTTTTGTCAATGGTTACATAATCGATATCCTACTCCCATTTACCATGTACTTGGTTCTGGGTGTTGCCAAGCAATCGATTCTACGTAGCGGTATTGCCAGGGGCGTCTTTGTATTCGCGGTCGGCGCCGTTACGGAAACGTTGCAGTATTTCGGTGTTCCGATCTTTGGTCGAACATTCGATTTGTTGGATTACCTAATGTTCGGAGTCGGGATCGGGCTTGCGGTAGTCTTTGAGAGGATTGTGTTGTCTAGAATCCCAGTAGGGATACCCCCTCGGCCGGGTAATAGCATCAGATAGACGGAAGCTAATCAGCCGCCCAACACCCGCTGGTGTGTCCTGAAAGCTGTCGTCTGCTAGCCGGTTGCGTTAACTGGCCTGGAGCTGCCGGCCGGTGTGGGGGGAATGGTTGGCCTGCGGCGGGTGGTTGCGCGATGGGGGTGGAGGGGTATGCGGTGAGTTAGTCAAGAGGTGTCGCCTTTTTTACGGGGGCAGTTTTCGGCCCCATCCACGAGTAACACGGATAATCGGATACGTCAGGTAGATGATTGGCAATAAGCTCCTCCATTGTGAATGTGCGCGCGCCGGGATTGGCGCGGCGGGCCGCGAGGGTCGCGGCCTTCAACGCAGCTCGTTCAGCCAGCAAGCGCGGACCTTGCCCCGAGTGAACCTGATTGGGAGTCAGCATGTTGAGGCGAGTATGCGGATGCACGTCGTTGTACCACGGATAGAATTGGTCGAAATAGGATTCGGCTTCAGCCTGGCCCGCAAAGTAACCTGGGAAGGCAGGATGGGTCTCGATGGTAGCAAAGTGCGACTCGATGTATGGGTTGTCATTGGGTGTGCGCGGTCGGCTGAACAGTTGTGGGATGCCGAGTTTCCGGAAGTAGGTGGTCGTCGAGTGCGAGCGCATCTGGGGACCGCGGTCGCTGAGCGACTTGGGCCAGGTGTGAGCGGGTTGATCCAGCAAACCTTCGTCGATCGAGCCGTGATCCCACGAGGTCTGCACCTCATCGCTGATCGACCGAGGGCTGATGTGCCAGGCGATGTTCTTGCGGCTCCAGTGGTCGAGCAGGCTGTACAAGTACAAGAAGACGTATGGCTCCTGGGTATGAAGATAGGTGATGTCCCAATCCCACAGTTGGTTAGGGCCGTTGACCCAATCCGTATCCGGTGCAGTCCGACCCTGAAAGACTTGGCGCCCACGTGGACCATTGCAGTTCAGTGCTCGTTCGTACTGCCAAATGGTCACACGAGAGACATACATAGGCGTGGGGCCTGCCTGCAAGGCCAAAGCCAGGTCTCGGCAGCTGGCATCGGCGTGTTTGGGCGACCGGATCAACGCGATGATGGTCGCCGCTTCGCTAGCTGTGAGGGCATTATACGGGCGAGACCGCCTCACAGTCGATGGCGTGGCGACCAGGGCTGGAAGAGGCTGAAGCGGGGCTTTCCAACGTTGAACGGTGCGCGGCGACAGGCCCAGCACTTGGCAGGCCCGCTTGACCGGCAGTCCATCCGCTTTGGCCTCGGTGATCAGATCCAGAATCACTTGGCGTTCCTCCGGCGGGAGCCTTTGGCCTGGGAGCGGGAGCGTGACTCCGCCCGATCTTTTTTTTCGAGCAAGGCGAACGATACACCCAACTCCGCCAAGGCGCGTGTCTTTTCGGCCAACTCTTGTTCGAGTTGCTGGACCCGTTCCGGCGTGACGTCCGTCGGCTGGCGTCCGTGGCGGGATTGGGCTTTCAGTCCGGCCAAAGCGGAACTCTCCACGACGCGCTCAATGGCTCGCAGATCATCCAGGTGCACGCCATACCGGCGCAAGATCTCGCCCAGTGGTGCATCGACCGAGCGCGTCGCCAGATACAACTCGAGCTTGCGGGCAGCGGTCAAACGCGGACGACGTTCAGTTTTCGACATGGTTAGATTTCCCTTCGGGTACCATTTGAAGCCAGTGTGGTCGGGTGGCTGCGCTGTGGAAAGCGTGGACAGCAAACTGCGCTGCCCACTCTTCCCACAGCGCCTACTGCTACGGCTGCCATCCCTACTTTACCACACTTCAAATAGTACTCCAAAAGGCGACACCTTCTAGCTTAACACAAAGCGGATGATCCGTTAATTTTGATAATCAACCAAGTTATAGAGACATTGTTATCGTTTGTGTATTCAAACTTACCTTCACTTACGCACAACTACTACGGTACTTTCGGCCTTTTTCTCATACATCCCCCTTGTCGGTATTTTATGCCCCGTTTTGGCCGCATAACGCGCTTGCCACAGCCAGGCAAAGTTTGTAAGGTAGAGAACAAACAACAAGTCTGACACCAGTTTATACCAACAAGCCGAAAAATGCAAATACCAATCATCAGCGTAGCCGGATAGCCAGGGGTCATTACTGCTTCCCTGTCCATAATTGCATCATGCCAGAGACAACACCAGTAATAACCCAACCTCGCGCAAAAGTCAAAAACATGCTGCCGTCACGCGCCACGTTTCACAGGGCGGAGGGATGTTTGGCTAGAATCGCGGTAGAACGGTCAGTTACCCAACCGCCCACCGCAGGCCAACCATTCCCCCCACACCGGCGGCGACTCCCGCCCTAATCGTCGGACACACCATCTTTGAGCACCTCGCACAGCAGGAATAGGACGTGTGCCATCTTTGCGCGGCAAGAGGCGGGGCGTTGAAACACCCCGCTGATACGGCGAAACCCGTTAAAACGGGTTAAAACGGCCTCATTTAGTGCGTTTTCAACGCACTTCCCGTGTCAGACGACGATTTCAATCGTCGGAATTTGGGACTGCTGATCCCGGCTATCGTGCTGGCCGAGATCGTCTTCACCGTCGAGCGAAGGCGACACGACATTGACATCGGTGAGATTCTGGATCGTATCACCGTGTCCGATAACTACCAGGTACTTCCATCTCCCGCACCATCCGTCAACCAGCGGTGCGGGCCATGTCCTTCAACACGGCCACCAACTCCTCCCGCCAGTCGTGCTCCAGCGGCAGCCAGACATCGCGCCGGCCGACGGCCGCGCGCTCGCCCAGGACGCGCCGGAGTCTTTCGCGCTCGGGGTAATCCCCCCCACCCGACCGCAGCGCCAGGCGGCCATTCTCAACACCGATAACCCCCACCCCGGCGTCGCGCGCCAGCGCCTTCAACCGCAACTGATACATCAGGTTCTGCGCTGGCCCGGGCAACGGTCCGAAGCGGTCGGCCAATTCCCGCTCCATCTCTTCGACCTGCGCCATCGAGTTCAATTCCGCCAAACGACGGTATATCTGCAGACGCAGCCGCACGTCGGGAACGTAGTCCGTCGGCAACTGCACCGGAATAGGCAGATCAATCCGGATACTCCCCAGCGGCTCCGGAGGCGGAGGCTGGCCCTCGCGCTGCGCCCTCAATTCCTGCACCGCCCGCGCCAGCAGCCGGGTGTAGAGATTGAAGCCGACGGCAGCGACGTGGCCCGACTGGCGGGTACCCAGAATGTCACCCGCGCCACGAATCTCCAGGTCCCGCATGGCGACGGTGTACCCGGCACCTAATTCAGCCGCCTCGCGGATAGTCTCCAGTCGCTGGCGCGCTTCGGGCGTCAGACGGGCCAACCGGGTGTGGAAGAAATAGGCGTGAGCCCGCTGCGCGCCCCGGCCCACGCGTCCCCGCAACTGGTACAGTTGCGCCAGCCCGAATCGCTCAGCCCGCTCGACGATGAGCGTGTTGGCGTTGGGGATGTCGAGGCCGCTCTCAATGATGCTAGTGCACACCAGCACCTCAATCTCCCCGGCGACAAAGCGCAACATCACCCGCTCCAGGCCTGCCTCTCGCATCTGTCCATGGGCCACAGCAAAGGTCGCCTCCGGCACCAGTCGTTCCAACCGGTGGCGCACTGTCTCGATCGTCTGCACGCGGTTGTGGACGTAGAAGACCTGCCCACCGCGCCCCACTTCGCGCAAGATAGCCCTGCGCACCAATTGGGTGTCGTACTCACCCACGTAAGTGGTGACCGGCAGCCGCTCCTCGGGCGGGGTCTCAATGGTGCTGATGTCGCGCACACCAGTGAGCACCATGTAGAGAGTGCGCGGAATGGGAGTGGCGGTCATCGTCAGCACATCCACCTCGGTGCGCATGCGCTTGAGCCGCTCCTTGTGAGTGACACCAAAGCGCTGCTCCTCGTCAATGATCAGCAGGCCCAAATCAGCGAAGGCGACGTCCTTCTGCAATAACCGATGAGTACCAATAACGATATCCACCTGACCAGTAAGCAACTTCTCCAGAATTCTCCGTTGCTCTGTCCGGGAACGGAAGCGCGAGAGCATCTCTACCTCGATGGGGAAGGGAGCCAACCGCTGGCGGAAGGTGGCGTAGTGCTGTTGGGCCAGGACAGTCGTCGGCACCAGGATGGCAACCTGTCTGCCATCCATCACGGCTTTGAAGGCTGCCCGCAGCGCCACCTCGGTCTTGCCATAACCCACGTCGCCGCAAATGAGCCGGTCCATCGGCTTAGGCTTTTCCATGTCGGCCTTGACGTAGGCGATGGCGCGCAGTTGATCTTCGGTCTCGAAGTAGGGAAAAGCGGCCTCCAGTTCCGCCTGCCAGGGTGTGTCCAGGCTGAATGCATGACCGGTGGCCAGTTCACGGGCGGCGTAGAGTTCCAGAAGTTCGCGGGCGACGTCCTCAGCAGCCCGCTTGGCCCGCTCCTTGACAGTCCGCCACTCGGCCGTGCCCAGCCGATTCAGGCGCGGTGGGCGCTCGCTGGCTCCAATGTAACGGCTGAGCCGATCTGCCTGGTGGACAGGGACATAGAGACGGTCGCTGCCCCCATACTCCACCAGCAGGTACTCACGCTCGACCCCCTCCATGGCCCGCGTGACCAGACCACGGAATATGCCGATGCCGTACTCGACGTGGACGACGAAATCGTCGGGAGTGAGGTCAGCGAAGTAGGACTCCGGGGCAATCTTACGGCGACGGACGGACCGCCTGGGCTCAGGGCGACGCCAGCCGAAGATCTCTGAGTCTGTGAGTAGATGAGCAGATGAGTAGAGAGTAGAAGAAGGAGAAAAGCGGAGAAGCCATCCTTCGGCGAGGGAGCCCTGTACGAATGTCAGCGATGCCTGTGGTGGCTCCCGCAGCTCATCAACCGGCAATCCGCAATCTACATTCTCCATTCTCCATCCCACATCCTCTTCACCCCACAGTTCGGCCAACCGTCGGGCCTGCTGGCTGACGACGACTACCTGCTCGCCCCTGGTCTGCGCCGTATGGATATGCTCCAACACAGGCTTAATCTGACCACCAAAACGGGGGCCGGGGATAAAACAGTCAGCCAGGCGAGAGGTCGTACCTTCCTCCCCGTGGCTCAGCATGAGAACAGGTCGGTCGGTCAGCCGTTCCGACCACTCGTCCCAGGTGACGTAGGGAAGCGGGTAGTCGGGTGGGAGCATCCCATCCTGCTCAGCAGCAGACCGCAGGTCCACGGCCTCTTCCTCCAGACGAGCCCAGGCATCCGCCAGTTCCTGCGGGTCATCCACGACAATCATGACCTCAGGTGAGAAGTAGTCCATCAGCGTGGCAGACTCGGTGTAAAAGTAAGGCAGGTAGAACTCAAGGCCAGGGAAGGGAGTGGCGGCCGCCAGGTTACGGTGATGGGCCTCCAGTTCAGCACGCACATCGGCCGGTTGATCGCCGGCCAACTGCGCGGAGACGTGACCAGCGACACGCGGGCCATGGCGAGGAAGCGCCTCGCGGGCCGGTGTAATGGTGACGCTCTCCGTCCGGTTCTGCGAACGCTGGGTGGCGGGATCAAAGCACCGGAGCGACTCGATCTGGCTGCCGAAGAGTTCGATACGCACAGGCAGGGAATCGGCCGGCGAGAAGATGTCAAGGATGCCACCCCGGTGGCTGAACTGGCCGGGAGCCTCGACGACGCTGACAGGTTCATAGCCCATCCCCATCCAGCGGCCCAAGACCTGCTCCAGATCAAGTGTCTGGCCCACGCGGAACTCACGAACGGAGGTGCGAAACTGATGCAATGGCAACGTGCGCTGCATCAGCGCGCGGGCCGAGGCGACAACGACCAATGAGGACTGAGTAGATGAGGACTGAGTAGATGAGGACTGAAGGACTGAGAGGACGTGCAGGCGGCCCACGATAGCCTCGTCGGTCCAGGGAGTGCGCTCGTAGAAGAGAGCGGGGGGTTCGGGTAAGCGCATGATCCGGACCGGTTCGGAGCGCCAGTCATGGAGGGACCGGTGGAGGGCGCGAGCCCGCTCCACACTCCCGGCGACGACCAGGAGTGGGCGGCCCAGGCCGCCCGCCAGGGCAGCCAGGAGAGCAGGACGGGCTGCCCGCAGGAGACCCAGCGGGGACGGAGTCTCGCCAGCCCACAGCTCCTCCAGCAGCACCCGGTAGGCCGGTAGCCTGTCAAGCCAAGCCAGCAATCCAGAGACGTTCATCTCCTCCAACAACCGTAGACGTCAGAGGGTAGGCCCGTGAGGACATGTACTCCCTGGGCGTTGAGTCCCATTTTTACTCCCTGGCTCCCGAAAATCCTGGACATCTCTGATTATACCGCCCCATCGCCTCTTCGACCCCCTCCCTCAGCCAGGTCTCAATGGCAGCCACAGCCCACTCCAGCGTCTCCCCTACCAACGGTTCCTCTTCCGCCGAGAAATCCTGCAACACATAAGCGGCCGGGTCCATCCTTCCCGGCGGGCGACCGATGCCGATACGCAGACGCGGAAAGGCGCGCTGCCCCCCCAGATGCTCGATGACAGACCGCATCCCTTTGTGCCCGCCACTGCCGCCCTCGGGCCGCAGGCGCATCCTGCCCAGGGGCAGGTCCAGGTCATCGTAGACCACCAGCAGGCGCTCAAGCCGCACCTTGTAGAAGCGGGCCAATGGCACGACTGCGCGACCGCTCTCGTTCATATATATCTGCGACTTGACCAGGATGACTCGCCTCCCGCAGAAGGCGCCCAAAGCAACGTAGGCCCGCTGCTGCTGCTTATCGAAGGCCAGGCCGTGGGCTGCGGCCAGCCGTTCGACGCAACGAAAGCCGACATTGTGCCGGTTTGCAGCGTACCGTGCGCCTGGATTGCCCAGCCCCGCGATGAGGTAGAATTCCACTGTTATACCCTGCGCCCTGTTTCCACGCAACACGCAGGACGCGCCACCTGTTGCATGTCGTGTATCTGTCGGCCCAGCAGCGACTCGCCCGGGCGGTCAATTTGTATGCCGCTGGCGCAAGAGCCAGCGCACACCGGCCTTCACCAACAGGTAGAAGCCCCCCAGCAGGAACAACAATACGGTGATTGATGCCCCGGTGTAAAAGGCGCCACGCAGTTCCCCGACATCGAATGGTATACTAAGACCTTCTCCCTCTTCAGTCGGGGACGTGCTGGCTTCCACAACCTCTTCTTCATCCCGAGGCGTGGGAGAGGGCCGCGGCGTCGGGGTAGCAGGCTGCTCGATGGAAACCGGCGTAGGCGTCGGCCCGACCACGGCGGTGGGCATCGGCTCTGGCGTAGGCTCCTCGGCCGTCGGCGTCGCGACGGGCTGGGCGTTGTTCACGGTGAGATAGTTGACAAAGAAAACATAGGGACTGGAAGCATCGTCGAACCCCCAGAGCGCCAGGGCCAGCGTGTACTGACCATCGGGGATAGTGGTGGTATCCCACGTACCCAGCACACCATCCTCCACCTGCGTTCCTGAGACGACGACAAAATCCACCCACTGCGAATCACCAGTCGGCTCCGGCCCGGCAGCGTAGCGCAACTGGTAGGAATTAATATTGGGATGGGTGACAATGCCTGTGACCTCTACCACCCCGCTGATGGTCATACCTGTAGACGGGTAAGTGATGACCGACCGCGCCTGAGGTTGCGGCGCCGCCCTTCCCGGCGAGCCCACAGTAAACAGAATCACCACCAACACCATCCCTATGGTCAGCGCACGCTTATGCATAGGTCTCCCCCCACGATAAGTTTATACCGGGCACACTCGAAACCTGCAAGAAACGCGAAACGTCTCACGCCAGGTGTAGCAGCGATGCGTTCCTCCAGTTTTCACGCGCGTCTGGTATAGCAGATGAAAAGTGTAGCATGAAAGAGCCAGAATGACAAGGAGAGCAAAGATCAGGCATGGAGAAAACCCACGGTTGACCAGCCACCGTTCCTCTGTTATACTGGTCTTGCGTCACGAGATGGCGCAACCGAGAGAGCGCAACGGTGTTCTTAAAGTTGAAATG
>Ga0208648_1001820_pt1 | contig 16082 bp, 16 predicted proteins | sample AntAceMetag02UKL_FD_184772 | JGI IMG/M metagenome (GOLD analysis project Ga0208648, IMG submission 184772) | Saline lake microbial communities from Ace Lake, Antarctica - Antarctic Ace Lake Metagenome 02UKL (SPAdes) (version 2) | ecosystem: Environmental > Aquatic > Non-marine Saline and...
GGTGTGGATACCTCGCTGTAGGGCATCTGCTTGAAGTTCTTTATAAACTTCTTTAAGTAGCTCGTCTACTCGTTTGTATTCTTTTAGTGTCATATTATTTATATATATAAAAATTCTCGTATTGCTGACCTATACCTTTATTAAGTAGTTGGTCTTCAATATCCCTTCTTAAATCACGTTCTCTAAAAAACTCTTGTTGTTCTACGTCAATGTCGTATAGCTTCATACCTGAGAAAAATGCCATCCATTTACCAACCTTGTTTGCATCCTTCTCAAATAGTTTCTCCAATGTGTTTTGGAATCTAGCAGTAGGTAAGTTTCTTAAGAAATGTAAAGTCTTTGGTGACATATTATATTTAGTCTCTCCATCAAAGCCTTCATAGCTACTTATGTTAATTGTATTTTCTAACCATTTAGGAAGGGTTCCATTCTCCTGAGCATCCATTAAAATCTTTCCTGTAGCAGGTGCTACCTTCTTTATGTCTGTAAGCTTTTGTTCTCTAAAGAAGTCAAAGCCTAATTTAGATTCAAGAGGGTATTTTATTATTGGGTTTAAACTTGATAATGTTGTTCCAGCTGGTCGCTCAACTCTTTCCATAAACTCTTCAAGTGGTAACCCAAGCTGAGTAATATATTGGTTTCCTTTCACTTTAAATCCGAGACCATTGATAGCCCAATCAGGCAATCCCTTTAGGTCTTCTTCTGTATAGTTTTCTCCAAAGGAAGTTGATAGAGCATCTGCAAATTTCTTTTGGTTTAATATTCTCTCTGGATTTTTAGCCAGTGTTTTTAATTGTAGTTCAGCATTCTTTCTAGCAAAAGCATAGAAAGGAATAGCTCTTTTCATTATCTCACTTTCAAATGTTGTCAACTTGTTGTAATCAAACCCAGCAGTTTCTGCTAACTTTAATGACCTCTCAAGTGTATTACCCTTTCTTAATCCAGCACTAACTGCAGTTGACTTCTGCCACATTTCAACAAAGTTACCCATCTGTCTGGGGTTCAATTTATTTATTGTTGATTTTACTTTAAACCCACCGTCAAGTGTTTCCTCTATGTAATTACTTAAATCAGATTTATATCTTGAAGCACCTTGGAAGTTTTCTTTTAAAATCTTATTCATATCCTCTCCAGTGCCTTCCCAGTTTTTAAACTTAATAGTTTTCTTACTATTAAACAGAAAACCTAAACCATTAACGTGGTTTTTCGGGTTAAGAGCCTCTGCTCCAAGAACTGAATAGTTCTGTATGTTACCAGAAATCATATTCCTAACGTGAAACGCTGGAAAGTATGCGGTAACAGCTGTCTTAAACCAGCGTGTTAATTTATCATATCCAGAAGATTTAGCTAAAGTATTAAGAACCTTAGCCTCTGGGTACATAAAGTCATCTATAAACTTAGCGTCTTCTGCTTTCAAATATCCAAGTGGCTTAGCTGCTTTAACTGCCGCTGCTGTTCCACCAGCCCTTGTTTCTATTGGGAAGAATTGAAGTTTATCCTTTCTGTATATTGGAACAAACCCCTCTGCTTTAGCAGCTGCATCATCAACAAAGTCTTTTCCGTATGTTTTAACAATATTATTCATCTCATCTTTGACCATACCATTTCTCACAATGTCCCACTCTCTTCTACTATATGCTTCCCAGGGTTTATTCAATAGTTCATCATCAGGGATTAGGTCTTTAAATTCTTTTTTCCATCCTTCTGATGCTTCTTTCAGAACTTTACCTCCTGGTGCTAGACCTCCAGTAGTAGTTTCTTTTCTTATAAAAGGAATATAATATTTGTAAGCGTCATCAACTGAAATCCCAGCCATATCTGCTAGTTCTTCTGCTTTGTTTTTAAATAGTCCTGATAACTCATTTATTTTCTTGTCCTTAGATGTAAGGAATGTAACATCCTCACCTTTCCTTTGAGCTAATTCAAGTCTTCTATTTTTAATTTGTAGTCTACCAGCCTCTAGTATTTCTTCTTTAGTAAACTTTCCTTTTAATGCTCCGAGGTTTCTTTCTATTATTTCTTGTTTTGTCATACCTAACCTGTTCACCATTCTCATTATGTCATCAGCTACTCCTCCTACTACGTTACCTGCTTTATCAAGTGTCTTTGAGGTTTTATATCCAAATACGAAGGTGCTTCCAAGTGCGTCTTTTAGATTAGTCCCAGCAGCACGAATATAACCAGCCGTCTGTGGTGCAGCCTTAGCCGCTACGTTTCCTACTGGTTTTAATGCACCCTTAATTACTTTTCCAGTGCCTCTTATTAAGGCTCCTCCAAAATAAGTAGTTGGGTCAAGAGCCACATCAAGAACAAATCCTAAGCCACCTTTAACATATTTATTTTCTACACCAAGTTCTCCTAACACATCAGAGTAAGTTTCTTTATCTTGTCCTGACAATCCTTTCCACGCTTCTTCCAGTATATTTTCATTATTAGTTTGGTCTTGGTCTAGGTTCTTGACAATAGCCTTGGCTGCTCCAGCTGATGCGTATAATGGTTTTGATATAAAATCAAGAGTTCTTCTGAAAAAGGATGGTTTATCCTCCTTTACTTCAACACCTTTCTCCGCTGCTATTTCTTTTAATTTTTCTATTTCATCTATATCAAATGTTTTTCTAGTAGATGCACCTGAACCAGAGCCATATTTGCTTGAACCATAACGAGAGCCATATCTACTGCTACCGTATTTTGATTTATAAGCCATATATTTTAACGATTAAATCCTCTAAATGTTTTTGCATTTTGTAAAATAGTTCTACCCTGATTACCTTCACCAAATGCTCCAAGTCCAGCCTTCTGGCTAAAGTTCATATTGTCATTTACTAATCCAGTCAAATCAAAGTCACTGCCAAAGTTTTCTTCAGCAACTGGTTGGTTAGCATTCTGTCCACCAAATTTCATCTCATTCATCTTATCCCTAATTAATGCTTCTGACGTTGCAAAATCTTGCCCAGTGCCATTAGAGAAGTCTGTTATTTCTGCCTTCCACTGTGCGTCTGTCAGTCCACTAGTGCTATTTTCATATCCTAGTAATATATTAGCAGCCAATTCAACATCTGAGCCTAATCCCCCACCGTTATCGCCATCAACAATGCTTCCATATAAGAACTTTTGCTGTGATGAGGCTGGGGCATTTCCTAAACCAGCTTCATTTAATTTCGCTACTTCATCATCAGTAGGGTACCATTCACTACTTCCACTTCCTGGTTGAGTATATTTTAATCCATTAGCTGATGCTATCTTTTGATTAACAGTAGCACGGCTATCTCCAATTTCTATTCCAGCGTTATAAGTAATCATCTGTTGTCCAGCATATTGTGCGTCAGATAGTTTAGTTTGGTATGCAGTATTAGCCATCTCTTCCTGAAAGTCATAAGCTGTTGTATATTGGTCTGATAGTAAATCAAAGTATTCGCTATTTTCATCTTTGAATAATGCAAAGTTGTCATAGTCCTGCTTTAAGTCTGCTGCGTGTAAATTAGCAGCCTGTGACGCAAGTTGATTAGCCTGAGCGAAATCTCCTGCCTGAGCCTGCATAACTGCTGCTCTAGCATTAATGACTGAAGCTTTAGCATTTAGTATTCTTGTGTAGTCACGATTAATCTGTCCAGTTTTAGCATCAATAAATCTAGTAGATGCCATACTTGTTTCAGCTGCATCAATCTTCGCTTGTTGCTGTGTTTGGGTGTTTACATAATCTATATTAAGTGTTTCCATCTCGGCTAACTTAGCTTTTCTGTTAGCAAAATATTCTGATTGGTCAAAGCCCATATTTTCTAGACTCTCTTGAAATACCTCTGATGTTTTTTTAGCACCAAAAAGTTTATCAAGAAAAGGTTTCTCTGTTTCTTTCTTTTGGTTTAGTAGGTCTTGACCTGCCTGAAATCTTGCAGCATCTGACTGTTCTCTCGCTGTTATATATTCCTTGTCTCCTTGTATTCCAGCATAAATAGAACTTATGTCAGGAGCTGTATAAGCATTTTGGTAATCTGGTGTTCTTAAATTAAAGTTATTTGTTGCTGCTCCAGCGGTAGTTGGTAGTGTTGCCTGTGATGGAGTTGCTGGAACATTAGAAATGCTTACATCTGGATTCCAATATCTATTACCGTCTATTAGTTGCGTTGAAGCAGCAAGTTGATTATCTGTATATTCTCCTTTTAATGTATCCCAATTAGTTTTACCTATATATAAAGGGTTTGAAGTGCCACCAGAAGGCGCCCCAGAGGAGACATTTCCTGAAGAGCTAGAACCACCAGAAGAAATTCTAGAAGAGCCAGCGGGTTGTGACACCTGCATTGTTGCACCAGTAGAACTATCAGTAGCCACTCCAGTTGAATGATTAGTTGTCCAAGCCATATTATTGTTTTACGATTTTATTATTTTTAAAGTATCTCTTTCCCATATAGTCTGAAAAAGGTTTATCTATTAATTTATATTTTTTTCTATCAAAATGAAACCGATTAGTTTCAGTTCTTTCTATTTCTTTTGTTTTTTTATTTATAAGTAAAAACATATTTATATTGCGAGTTGATAAATTAGTAATCCAGTGGCTGATATTGCTCTGCCAACTTTAACTGTATTTGCTCCAGCTGAAGTTGATAGGATTGAATCAATATGTAATATCATATAAGCATCTGTTGTAGATTGCACATCCCACGTACCAGCACTGTCATTCCAATAATAAAGGTCACCATCTGCATATACGCTATAAGCACTCCTGTTAAGTCCATAATAGTTTGCACCACTTAAAGCTCCAGTTCTTTCTATGTTGAAAAAGTATTCAGTCCCAGTAACCATTCTGTATGGAGTGGAAAATGTAAAAGTAATTACTGTGTCACTTCCAGTAGTAGAACCATCAACTGGGTTAGAGGTAGCAAGAAGGGTTGTTTTATTTGAGGCGTATAGTTTTACTATCAAATTATCTGTCGGACTTCCCTTTTTATCAATGTTTAATTTTATTGATTTCAGTCCAGAATCAGCAACTTCTTCTTCATATAAAAATGTTTGCCCATATTTATAATTACTTGTATTAAACCCGAAAGATACATCAGCACCATTTGAAAAGTTTGTTTGTTCAATAAAATCCATTTCATTATCTAAATAATATACACTCCCTATACTTAGCCCACTAAAACCATCTACTACACCAGTAAATTGAACATCTATGCTTTCAGTATCACTTGCTGTTGTTGTGGCAAATCCTGTGTATGCCAGTTTTATACTATTATCAGCGTCAGCAAGCCAAACATCTCCAGCTACTAAATCAGAACTTGTGTATGTTTTGAACGTCATATCCAGCCCAGCGTCGGTTGTCCAGCTACTACCACTATTAGTAGATGATGCTCCCTGCCCATCAGAATATCCAGTAGTATTGTCATTTTGAGTCCTGTATCTATTACTGGTATCTGTTCCAGTTGAAGCCTCAACAGTAAAAAAGTATGTAAGTCCTGGACCAACAGGTATTGGAGTGTCAAAAGTAAAATCATTCCAAGCACTCGCAGTAGGAGTAATTGTTTTACTTCCTAATGATGAACCAGTTGGAACGTTGGAACTAGCTAAATATATATTCATAGTTACATCACCAGTCGGAGAATTGTAATTAGCGCCAAGTGATACACTCACTTTTTCTAATGTATTTTTTAAAGCACTTATTTTAAAAGATTGACCCCACCATAAGCTACCCCATAGGTCTCTAGTATAATTATTATTTGGAACTGACACATCTAATTCAGAAGCTGATGTTGGAATTGTATTTATATAAATTGGTTCTGGAAGCGTTCCTCCAGTAATTGTTTCACCCGCGGTCATTACATTAACAATACCCATATTAGTAGCAGTAAGAGATGAGCCATTCCATTTAAAGTAGCTAGTTGAATCTCCAGCAAAGAATCCATAAACATCAGTTGTTTCTCCTCCTATACCATTTAAGTTTCCCATTCTTACAAGTTCTGTTGAGCCATTATAGGCTACACCTGTTCTCCCAAATACTGAATAGTGAGGGCTGTTAGTTCCTTCTCCTAGTAATCTTAGCCATCCGCCTGAATAGGTTGAAGAACCGTCTGATGAACCTTGTTTTACAACTGGTGTCCCAGCTTTCCATACTGGATTAGCGTTAGCAGAAAATACTCCAGCTAAATCTCTAGTTACTGTATATGTAGGAGCTGAGCCCACGGCTGTTACCCTAAGCCATTCTTCCTGAATTCCAGATGTAGCTACTGCTCTCATAACCAACATATCGTTGACTGCGAAAGTTGTGTCCCCTTTAGTTGTTAGAGTTGAAGCGTCTAGGGCTGTCATATCAGAAGCTAATGAATCTGCATCAGATACCATTAACTGTCCACCAACTGCGGAAATCATATCGTATGTAAATGTAGAACCTCTTATTGTTCCACGGGAAATTATATTTTGAGCTTCTATTAGGTCACTGCCTATTGTAAATCCAGAAGAGCCAGCCAAGTAGTTGTCTGATTCTATCTTCTCATTAGCAGAGTCTATTGTTAAATTTGTTGTGCTTAAAGTTGTAGCACCTATCGTCCATCCACCAATTTCACCAGATTCAGACTTTAAGGCTCCTGCCATACTCACACTAAATGGAGCATTAGCAAAGGTTGCACTACCCAGATAGATACCTTGGCTGTCTGCTTTAAAAACGTTCTCTCCACTTCCTATTGTTATATCACCTCTAAACTTACCACTCTCAAATTCAACATCTCCATTAGAGAAAAGTCTCCAACCATTAGTCCCAGCTTTATAGTTTGGTGATTGTAAATTGTTTGTCATCAATGACATACCTCCACCAACATCTTTTATTGTTGGTTGAGTATTTGGTGTTATTCCAGTTACACCTCTATCTTCAAGGCCATTAACTAATTCATCCCAAGTTGTTGGAAATATTGGGTCTTGATGTATATCAATTATATTCGCCATTTTTGTTTAGTTATATTCGCCATATATTTTTACGTTCTTTATGTTTACTGAGTTTGTTGTATCTCCATTAGCATAATCTAATTCAATTCTAAAGTTCTCTGTTACCTTTCCATTAACTGGATAGTAAGCAGTTGTTTTAGTCCCTAATTTATCATAAGAGATTGTATCATTATAAACTGTTATTCCCTGGTTGTTTACTAACTTCCAATCTACTCTTGCATCAGCGGCTAACTTCTCAAAGTTTATTCTTATATTGTTTACTTTAGATATTCTACCTGCACCAGTTATGTCAAACATTAATGATTTCCAACTAGCTGCTACATCAAGTCCTGAGAACTTAGCTAGCTTATAGCTAGTAGTTAGGTTTGATGCAACGATAGGTGTACCAAATGGGCATACCAGTCCTCCGACAGTAGCGAAGCCACCGTCTGCTAATTGAAACAGTTTAGTTGGTAAGTCTTTATCACCTGAACCGAATGAGAATAGTTTCCCGTTTGAGTTCCAAGTAATGTAATCTTTATAATCTGTTATTTGATAAAAGGCAGGTAATCCTCCACTATAGTTTCCAACATCTACAATAATTCCATCACTATAATATCCAATCTTATATCCTCCAGTAGAGGTTATGTCTTGGAAGAATGTAAACAGAACTCCATTCTTTATGAATAGTCCACCTACATTACCCATCATCTTTATTTCAAAGTCCCAAGAAGATGAAACTCCATCCCATACATATATTGAACCAGTTACCTTATTAGCTCCAGTTAAGCTTGGGTTAATAGCTGAAATCCATACCTTGTCATTATTCCAGGCTATTGATTGTATTATAGCACCAGTAGGCAAGTCTAAAGCTTCTGGAATAAAGGTTGTTCCATCCCAGGAAGCAATATAAATACCATTAGTAATATACATTACATCATTACCTCCAGCTATCATTTGATGAGGTGCTGATTCTAAGGCAGCAGCTCCAGTTGGGACTGTTGAACCCCAGTCATCGTCAAAGGTAGATGCTAGGTTATATTTTCCAATATCTCCAGCACTTCCTGAATGATTATATGAATAGTAAATATCTCCTTTATAGTAACAAACATCTTCTCCAAGTTCGTCTGTAACTGTTCCCTTATCTATTGTATGAGGCCAGGGAGAGGTTGTGTTTACAACTGTATTACTGAATTGATATAGTTTATTACCACCAGTTCCATAAGCAGTGTTTGAAGTTACAGCAAAATCTGTCATTCCTTTAATTAAGGTAGTGACATCTCCAGCCTGTGTTCCGTTTGTTAGAGTTGCTAATCCAGGTCCTTGTAAAATGTAACCAGGGTTAGTCAAATCCATATTAGCCATATCACCAGCTTGGTTCTTATTACCGTAGCTAGGATATGTCTCTTTGTACCAAGCAGGGGCGAATCCTCCGTTTGATATATTTAAAATTTCTATTGACCAATTAGACATACTTTTATATAAAAGCTCTCCATCTTCGTTTGGAAGCTGGTTTCACTCTAGTTTTAAATTCAGCGGCTCTTTTAGCATAGAATAAAGATAGACCTTTCTCTAATCTAGCTTTCTGTATTGCAAGAAACTCTCTTTGTTTAGCATCTTGTTCAAAATCTATTGCAGCAGCTAAGGATAGTATTCTGTGGAAAGGTACAGCAAAGCCTGGTGTGGCGGTAGAAGCTGTTACTACAAGTTCTGTTACAGACCTAGCAAGCCTTACAGCTAGTCCTGAAGCCATAGTTACAGAATCAGTTCCTGGTGGTGGATATAAGCGTACTTCATTTCCATCTAGCGAATAGTAAAGAGGTAGTCCAGCTGAGCTAAGAAACTCTTCTGGAGACTGGTCCATATCGTGATACCCGATTGGGTCAAGCTTTGTCCAGGTTCCACCGTTATCTTTAATTTCAACACCCTCTATTTTAAGAGCAGTTGTTGGTATTAAATAACTAGCAGAAGCATTGGATATTGTTTTATAAGCTATCGGAGCATCAGTGTTGTTGCTATCGTCATAACGCCAATCACCGTCAGAAGCCCAAATAACTCTAGCTACATCCTGATAGGCAACATTCATATTCCTAACCTTATCTGCGTCTGGGTATGTTCCAGATGTAGAACCGCATAAGAAATCTATGTCAGCCTTTAAATTTGTTACGTTCATTTTATTATATTACTTGAACTATATTGTTTTTTAGTTTCTCCTGGTAATTTAATGTCTATTCGCTTAATGCCTAGTTCATTAATAGCACTAAGTTCTTCTTCTTCCCAACCATCACCAGAAGCAATAGCTGAACATTTGTATTTTTTTAAATTATCTCTTGGGTTTAAGCTATTCTGTGCTACCACTCGCACACCAACGCTTAGATTTTGTAAAATGTATAGTCTGTTTTTATATGGTACAGTTTCTTCCTTATAACCTTCCATCGCCTTAGCTGTTAGAAGGCCAATCATAATATCATCTTTCTTTATCAAGCACTTCAATACTTTTATATGGCCAGGTGTTAATACCCTGGCAGACATAGGTAGATAAATCATAATGATTTTTTAATATCTTTCTTTGTAATTTTTGGGCAGTCCCTTAGTTTTGCGCTTCGCCAAGCTATGTTAGCAACTTCATCTATGTCAATTTCATAGCTAGGTAAATCAATTTCTTTAAAGAATCTATCTAAGTTTAAACTAAGGAACTTATTAGCAAAATATTTGAGTGACATAGCACAGGCAATCCCGTGTGGTATGTCATACATTTCTGTTAAAGGATATGATATTGCGTGGCAAACGTTAGTCTTGGTTATATTAATAGCCCTTCCTGATAGGTTTGCTGCTAGCAACATCTGGTGTCTAGCTTCTAAGTTCTTTGGCTCTTTCAATGATATTGGTAAATACTCCAATATAGCATTGATAGCTGAAGCTGAATATATTCTGCTTAAGTCTGTTTGATTCTTAGACCAGTAAGCTTCCAATGCCTGTGATAAGGCATCTAGGCCAGAGCTTAGAGTGTATAGTCTTGGTAAACTTATAACTAACTTTGGCTTTAGTTTATATTCGTCTGGTATGAAGTTCTCATCAGTAAAGGTATGTTTCTCTCCGTTCACCATAAGAACACAATACTTGGTTACTTCAGAACCAGTACCAGCGGTAGTTGGGATTGCTGTATGTTTTAATCCATACTTTCTAGCAAGCCACTTACCTACGTCTATTGTAGAGCCTCCACCAGTTGATACTATTTCTGTATACCTTTTTGGTATGTCTATGCTGTTTGCATAGCCGAGTGTCGGGTTTGGTGGAGCGTGTTTATTAAGATACTTCATAAACTTCAAATGGAACTAACCCCTTGATAACATCAAAGTTGTTCTTTTGTCCTCCACAGGATTTATATGTTCCGTTATAGAATACAACTATTCTAAGATTTTTAGGTGAGTTCTTAAGTATAGTAGCCATACCTCCCATCTTCATTAAGAAGGAGCCATCTCCAATTAGGACTATTACTTGTTCTTTTGTTCCCAGTGCGTAGCCTAAGCCACAGCTCAAGGCACAACCCATAGCACCACTCAGTAAAATCTTCTTAGGGTGGTCAATCTCTTTCAGGTCGTATGAGATTGTTCCTAGAGAGCTGATGATTACAGCCTCTGGATTACTTTCGCATAATTTGGAAATCAATTTTTGCTGGGTCATATTTTAGTAGTTTTAGTAAATCTTCTAAGATATCTGTCATTATCTTATGTGATGGTTCTTCTCTTCCAGTAGAGATGCGGATATTCATTTCAATACCCTTTGGAATTATCCAACTGGTAAGGAAATTCATCGCATTACAGAATCCATCATTAGACATAAAGACATCTGCTCGTTTGCCAGTAGCTAACCAGTAGCCAGCAGCAACACCTACAGCTTCGCCCTCGTCAGAGACACTCATATAATCTTTGCCTTCTAACCAAGGAGCTAAAATCTTATCTGTTATTCCTATAAGAAGTTTGTCCATATTTTTACGTTTTTAACTGGTCACAGTTTGTGACCGCTTTACTTTACATTATCTCTTGAAGAATTTTTTATCGTTAAAACCGTGGTCATCAACGTAGATATTTGCGTATGGTTTACCAAATATTACCTGATGAAACCTAACTCTCCATTTTTTAAACTGCTTCTTAGTAAGCTCTGACCAGTCAATTCCAGTAACGAACCCTCTACTTGTGAAGTAGATGATTGTGTGACCTTCTCTATATAGCTTATTTACTTTGCTAATTCTAGACTTAATTGGTTTAGAGTTTTGATAATTACCATCAACTGTCTTGCAAATGGTTCCATCTATATCAAAGCAGTATGTTTTCTTTTCCATATTAGTGTCCCACTAATGAAAAGATGTCTTTGACGGATGCTAACTCTACTTCATCGCCATCTAGAAATCTCTTCATAGCGCTTAGTGAAGCCCTCATTAAATGATTGGCTGTAATAATAATATTGAATGGGTTCTCTTCAGGAAGTGTATAAGTTGTTGGAACAGCTATTAATGTTAGGTCAGGGTATCTTTCTCTAAGTTCCTTACCTACTTCCATTACTTCTGTGCAATCAACCCTTGCTTTTGAATGAACCATTATTCCGTCAGCTCCTGCATCTAAGTATGCCTCTGCTCTTATTAGAGCTTCATACTTTGATTTCTTAGCAATCAGACTTTCTAATCTGGCAAACACCTTTGTGTCTCCAGCAGCCTCTTTTGCTACTCTAATCTTCTCTGCAAACACATCAACTTCTTCTAAGGTTTGTGTTGCATTTTCTAATAAACTGTTCTGTTTAGGATATTTCTTATCCTCCATTATAACAGCATAGGCTCCAGCTTTATTAAACCATTTTATGGTATAAGGTAGATGCTCTATACTCTCTCCTGTATCAATATCAACGATGATTGGCTTGTCTGAGATTCTATTAATCTCCTCTACAAACTCTACACGTTCCTTTAATGGAACTAATTCATTATCTGGTAATCCTTTAATGGCGGAATGAGTGAGTGATGACACCCACATCCCGTCATATTTGGATTGGTCTACCAATAAGGCAGAAATTCCAGAATGACATTCGCATACACGCATTACTTTTTTTGTATTCATACGTTTATTTTAAAATCCCCACTTGATTCTTTCCTTCTAAATCAATAGAGGCATTGTTAGCTTCGTGCATCTCAAAGTAAGTATGTCCGTGCCTTCTGTCAGTCTTATCTTTCCAATTGTCAAAATAAGTAAAGGCTAAATAATCTTCTATCGGACTAGGTACAAAGTATTTCTTTTTACCTATCTTCAATTTACCTAACTTGTAGTAGTACATAGCTGGTGTTGAAATAAGTTTCATAGCTCCTAGCTTAGGAGTACAAACATATTCCTTTCCGTGCATATCGCACAGTTCTTCTTTGAAGAAGAATATTGCAAACTTAAAGTTACGTTCGCAAACTATAATTCCTGTTTCCCCGTCTCCGTTATAACCTATTTCTCCTGGTTCCATTCTGCCAAATACATTAAATGTTATTGGCTGTGTTACGAATCCAAGGTCGTATAATGCCCATCCAATAGCTTTCCTGGTCTTCAGGTCTATAGGTTGGACTACACAAAGGTCTATGTCGTCATCTCCTGGTAAGAAGTCTTTGTCTCTGTAAAAGCCCAGTGCTACTCCATAACCGACAATCATCTCTACGCCAAACTTATCAAATACTTGTTGAACGGTTTCTAAATCTTTTAATATAAGTTTCTTATCCATATAATTAGTATTGAATACCACGCTCTGCTTGGCGGATATAAGTAATCATATCTTTAAACTCCCAGGGTTCTGCTGAACCACGTTGATTAAAACCAGGTAACTCGTGGCACAATGTGAAATGCTTTTCAATAATTGTGGCTCCACGCTTTACTGCTTCCCTTGCCCAGTAACATCCAATTGTATGGTCTGAGAAACCTGCTAGTTTATCAAACTTAGATGGGAATGTTTCATTGGTGATATAAGCTGGGTATTCAGATACACAGAATAGAAACTCTGCGTTCTTTATCTTTGGTAGCTTATCTTGCTGCCAAGCTCCCAGAGAGGCTATGATGGGCTTTCCCGTTCTTTCCATAGCTTTTATCACGTCTGGGTCGTTGATGCTCCTAGAGGCTATCTTGTGGCGTTTAACGCCTATATCCTCAAGCCACTGAACCTTTTCAGGGTCAAAGGCTGATGCCATAAATTCAATTCCGATTTTATCCGCATAAGCCTTCAACTCTACTACATCCTCCTTAGTTAGTTGGGCAAACTTTAACTCAAAATAGCGAGACTGCCAGGGACTTTTTATCTTGTCAATATCGTATAATTGAAACTTAACAGCATCTGCTCCACACTTCTTCGCTTCCTTAATCATTAATTTATTTAGGCGCATATTGCCATTCCCATTGTGACCCGCTTCTGCAATGATAAATACTTTATTCATATACTTAAAGCTAGTTTATAATCTTTTTTTGTGTGTATATCAGTGCTTAGGTCTATTACGAATTGTTCGGCTGAAGGTTTATAAAAGTCTTTATAATTCCTTAGTCTCTTAGTTCGCATACCCCATACACTTCCATATATCCTTCCGTTTACGTGAACGGTTATGACTTCTTTGTTGCGCTTTAATCTCTTTATACACTCTTTAATGGTTTCTTCTGTGACTGTTGGGCTGTTTGCTTGAACAGCTACTATACCCCTAGGGGGTGTCATATACTTCAGAGCGTGTTGATAAACTGGTATGTTTGGTGTATCTCCACACAAGTCTTCATTCCTTAATATTCCATTAGCTCCTATCTTCTCAGCTTTGTTTAGTATCTCTAAACTATCAGAACTAACATATACTTTTTCAAATATCTTTAAACACTTTCTAACGTTTACTAGAAACATCGGGTCTCCGTTGAAATCTAGTGTGTTTTTATTTGGTAATCTCTTGCTATCGCTCTTAGCTAATATTAGGCAGACGTAAGATTTTTCCATCTTTCTCAAGGTTAATAAAATGTTTATAAGTTTCGTCAAATAATAATCCATAATCACAACATAACTCTGCTAAACTAGATTTACCATCTATCCCATACACCATATAATCCCAAGACAAATTAAACTGTTTATTAATTGTTTGGATATTATATCTTGAACGCATCAACTGACCTTGAAACTTCCTAACTGGAACAAAATCTTTCTCATAGATTTCAATAATCTTTAGTATTAGTTCTCCAGTCTCGGTTATATTCTCGTAGTTGATTTTATCTGGTGTGTCTGCTGAACAATGATATTCGTCATAAGGATGACGTGAGACCATTATTCCAGGGATTCCTATCGCTGGGTCATTGAATACACTTTCATCTGAACCAATAGTACTTCTAAACTCTCCCTTATTATATGTTTTTCCAAATGAATGGATAGCTAGATGTAATACCTTGTTTATTCTATCCTCTTTCTCATAAGCTTTGTTAATGAGAATATCTCCATCGTTACCACATATATCAACAGCTACTACAAAGTCCACCTTAGAAATGTCCTGGGTCAAAGCATAAGCTGTTGAACCAACTGTTTCTGGGCAGAATATAATCTTAACTGTATGGTCGCATTTAATCTTCTTAGCTAAGTCAACTAAGCAGGCTACTCCTGATAGGTTATCATTAGCTTGATAAGGATGGTCTACGTGAGCGAATAATAATATCTCTTTGTCTGACTTTCCTTTAATGGTATGGACGCCCAACTTCATAGAGCCTGGCTTCTTACGAGACTTTATAAAGACTTCATACTCTCCTTTAGGTAGTCCACATACGGTTTCTGGAATTATCTCCCTACCTTCCTGTGATACTCCTTCCATTGCTTTCTTCTTTTTGTTTGGTTTAACGACCTTGCTCTTAGGCATACAAAAGCCCCAGTCGTCTCCATAATAATTTGTAACGTACGGTGTAGCATCTGGTAATTCACCAGTAAATTCTCCGTGTTCATAGTTAAGATGTTCTGTAAATTCAGCTAAGTCTATTTTCTTATTAACTGACTTAGAACCTATAACTACTGATAGAGGGTCTTTTTTAAAATCAATAATCTTTTTTCCTTTAAATTTAACCCAAGCATCTTCAATAATCCACTCATCTGGAATTATCCAAGTACCTATCTCTGTTCCACTAGGGAACTCAATGATGTCTAATTTTACTAAGTGCTTCAAATATTCTAAGGCATTATCGTAGCCCTCACCTAATAAAAATCTGTGCATTGGATAAAGATTTTTTATTAACTCTTTCATATTATTCTCCTAAAATTACTTTTATTATTCTTTCCATCGGGTCTTTAATGTCAAGCCCACCGTCTCCTATACCTATTTGTTTACGTTCTTCCCTTAGAATCTTTGGGTGTTTTAGTTGTTTCTTTATTTCCTTGTTAAGTTTCTTTAAGTCCTTAACCTTTGTGCAAGCATTGGATGTTTCTCTTACGTAGGTAAGATACTTCTTATCTCCAAGGCAGGTCTTTGGAACCCATATATCAGCGATGATTACTGGAATATCCATTATCTCTGCTAATAACTCAAAGGTGCTTTCAGAAACTGCGACAACTAAATCAGCTGTCTTTAGAACATCAGCACATACACCTAAATGGTCGTGCATATTTCTATCAGACCAAACTGGGTTAGTGTAGTAGTTTTTAGTATGTTCTCCCTCTAAGAGTTTGGTTGTTATCTTAACATTTCTGAGTTTATCTAGCGTGCTTTTAATTATAAAGTTCTCAGCTACATCGTGGTCCCAATGCTCTGGGCTAAATACAACGTTATATCCTTCGTGTTCTTCTCTTGGTTTTAAGAAATCAAATATTGTTGTTCCTGTAATCTCAATCTTATCTTCTGGAACACCACCAGTCATTACTCTCTTTTTATCATTCTCTCCCCAAACACATATAACATCACACTTAAGTGGTTCAAAGAATGGTGGAAACTTCTTTGAGCTTCCCCTTCTCCCGTGTTGAACGAGGACAGTTCTGATTCCCTTCTTATTAGCTTTTTCAATTAACTCGGCCCAACCAGTACCTTCTGTTTCACTCCAAACAACTATAACGTCAAATTTCTCCCATTCAAGGGTGTATGAAGATGCAGCTTGCTCTTCAACATCGTGTCCTAATTTCCTTAATCCCTCAACAACATTTGTTAGGACCGAGTTCCAGTT
>Ga0208648_1001822_pt1 | contig 16070 bp, 13 predicted proteins | sample AntAceMetag02UKL_FD_184772 | JGI IMG/M metagenome (GOLD analysis project Ga0208648, IMG submission 184772) | Saline lake microbial communities from Ace Lake, Antarctica - Antarctic Ace Lake Metagenome 02UKL (SPAdes) (version 2) | ecosystem: Environmental > Aquatic > Non-marine Saline and...
AGGGCATGGAGTAAATTTGTCAGTCATTTCAACACAAAAAATGATGGCATTTCCTAAGAAATCAGTTGAACGATATTCAACGCCTTTAATATTGAAGGCATGGTATAATAGTGATGTGGACATGGCAAGAGACATGTTGTTTGTGGTGATAACAAACAACATGTCTCTTGCCATGTCCTTTAGCAATTAAATTCGTGACAGGTACTCATTAACCGGATGAACCGTAAATATGCATCAAATCCTTAACAAGGCAACTCACTACTTTTTATATACTCAAGAAGCTGTTTGCCAAAAGGGCCTATGTTATCTGCTGCGCTTTTTTCAATACATCTATTGATAGAACAGTCATTGAAATATTGCAGGCAAAGTAGCCTGTTGGGCTTTCGATGAATTATAGGAATTTCATGATTCCCTTTTTGGATCTGATTTTCTGAAAGGGTATTTATTGTGAATGCAAAAGAGATGGCTCAAGCAAGCTCCAGTCCACATTTCTTCAGCCCGTCAACAGTCGACTCTGCAATACTTTTAAACTTTACAAATCTTCCTATCAAAATGCGGCCACGGCTCGGAAACTCCGGTTTGAGGGTGAGCAGATCTTCAACACAGTTTTTCCCCTCTTCCAATCGCCCAAGGTTTCCAAGGGTGGATGCTTTTACCAGCGGTTCCCAGAAGATCTGTGGGCTTCTAAGGTGCATTGTTTCCTGGTAAGCCTGTTCGTAGTCCTTCTGCCTGATCCAGTTTGCCCAGAGTGCGTAGTGCGCATAATCAGGATGGAATGGGTTCCTTCTGATTGCTTTCTTAATCAATTCTGTCCCCTATTCCCAGTCTCCGGACAGGGCCATCACATATCCTATTGTGTCTAATAGAACAACTGAATCGGGATGGAGCTCATAGGCTAGTTGAGCCTCTTTTTTTGCAGCAGTTGTTTCATTGGTTATAAGTCTGACGAATGCAAGAATTGCACGTGTGAACTGGCTGTCGGGTGCAAGTTTTGCTCCTTTTTCTGCATAGGAAACTGCCTTGTTTTTTGCATCGCCGAGAGCAAATCCTGGAATTTCAAAGGAGTATATGATGATATAAAGACGTGAAAGCATAGACCAGACCTTACTGCACAGAGGCTCAAGCTTTTTGGCATGTTCCAGAGCACATAAGGCCTGTATAAAATGTTCTTCAGTTGGAGTCTGCACATATTCAAGAAATCTCAGAATTGCTTCATAGGTCTTTAATTGTTCTGGAGCTTTATCTGTAGATTCCGTAAGGATTTTTTTTGCGATAACTCCCTGTTCACATCCTATCTGGGAAGCAACGGTCTGTACGATTTTTTCCTGAAAAACAATCAGTTGCGATGGATCACTACCGCAGTTGAGCCCTTTAGACCAGATTTGCAGATTGTTCAGGGTGTCTGTCAATGTGACAATTACTTTCATCCCTTCTCTGTCATTGAGAATTTCTCCATCAAGCACAAATCTGGCAATGGTGTCCGTGGCTCTGGTATTACCTTCACTTTGAACGTTTTTTACTACCTGAATATCTTTGTGCCAGGTCATTTCCATTCTGAGTTCACTTGCAAAACCTGATCCCAGCCAATCCAACGTAGAGTCGCCCGTTAGATTCATAAAGGGGCGGATGAGGAGTGTAGGCCACGACTCGTCAACGACTCCTTTTTTACTTGTACCTATTCGAGCATCTGTATTGAGTTTTTGTGGTATGGCTTGCGTGAAAACAGGGACATACGTTCCTTTGGGGATGTCTATATATACCGGGTCGTTGTGACCGACAACCAGGTAATAACGTTCCAACGCCAGCCGTAATCTATTGGCCTGAATGCTGACAATAGGGTCGATGGCCTGATCAAAGTCATCTCCTCTCCCAAATACACGGGTTGCCACGGTGAATCCTTTTATGTTATCACCGTTTCCTGCAAGTGTCTCCAAGACTACAAAGTTCAGGAATTTTCGTTGGCTTTTTGTGGCCGTGAACTCTGTACTTGCAAGTATTCGCTGCAGCTGTTTGTGAGTGATATCAGTGGGGATACTCATAAAAAATATTCATTTGTTAGAATATGTTATCAGAATTGATTTATCCTAAATTAGGTTACAAGAAAACATATACTATTTTATAGATAATCGTAAGAAAAATTATAACTCCTCAGCGAGGGCAACTCATTCCCCTTGCCTCTGAAACAAGAATACTCTGTCCTGCTTCAGAAGCTGGAAAAGGAAATATTGCAGACCTTAACTGTTCTTGATTCTGAAAAACATTTTTTTATTATAACTAACGCCATAGAATACTGAACAATAAACACTAAATAGGAAAGAAATTGAAACGACAACTCTACCAAGGTATTCATCCATGAAGAGAAAAAGAGCAAACGGTTGCGGAGTGTTCATTGTTCCTCTGCTCCTACTTTCAGCTCCTGGCAATGTTTCTGCCGCAGTACAGGGGAAGGCCGGAGTGGAGCTGTATTTCCTGTTTGACAAATATCCATGGCTGCCATTCATGGCTGCCTTTGTCGGTATCGTGGCGGGAGCCATGTGTCAGCGTACTGAACCATTTATTGATGGGAGTAAGGTGTGGCGGCATGACAAGGCTGCCATATTTTCCCATTGGACCCATGCTCTAGGGTGTGCTCTCTTACTGCTTTCCGGTTTTGGTCTTGGCTTTTTTATGTTTCCCCGGCTCTTTTCCGGGCCTGGTTTTGCTGCATGGTTGATGAATCTGCACTTTATCGGCACAATGCTCTTTGTTCTCGGCGGTTTTTTCTGGGCGGCCAATATGGTTGTGTCACCAAAACGTTTCAAGGAACATCTGCCTGAAAAAGGATCGCTATCCGAAATGTTTATCCACTATGCTCACCTGTTCAAGCTCACGAAACGGGAGGTAACACCTGGAAAGTATCACGGTTCTGAACGATTAGCCTTTGTTCCCATTGTCCTTGTGGCTGGTATCATGATTTTCACCGGTTTTGTCAAGCTTGGGGCCCGTATGTTCAGTGTTTCCAGTGATATGCTGCAGACAATGACCTGGCTCCATGACATCTCAACGCTGTTGATGCTGGCTCTGTTTATTGCCCATGTGATCCTGGGAGCACTGGTCCCCTGGTCCTGGCCCCTGCTGTCTTCAATGCTTCGTGGCTATGTGCCCCTGAAGTATGCAGAAAATAACCATAAGGACTGGGTAGATGAATTATCCGGGAAACATCATACAGAGGAGTCGTCATGAGCGGAAAGGATGCATCCGGCCTCAATCGCCGTACATTTCTGAAAATACTTGGTGCTGCCGGTATTGCTGCCTCGGCTGGTGGTGCTATACTCCTGCCTGGCAATCTGATGGTTATGCCAAACAGTGAAGGATATCTAGTGGTGGATATGGGTAAGTGTATGGGCTGTGGCACCTGCATGACCACCTGTTCGTTGACCCATCATGGTACAGCATCTCTTTCCCTTTCCAGAATTCAGATCCAGCAAAATTCATTTGCCAACTGGCCAGCAGATATCACCATGTCGATCTGTCGCCAGTGTCAGGACGCCCCCTGTGTCGAAGCCTGCCCGGTTGATGCCAATTATGTCGATGCTGAAAATGGTCTGGTTCGCAGGGTCGATGCGGATCGCTGCATTGGCTGTATGCAATGTATCGCCGCCTGCCCCTGGATACCTAAACGGCTGCAGTGGGATCCTGTGCATCGCAAAGCCCAGAAATGTGACCTCTGCGTTGACACACCCTACCTTAAAGACAAAGGCGGTCCAGGCGGGACGCAGGTCTGTGTTAAGGTCTGCCCGGTTGGTGCCATTGCCTTTATTGAAAAAATGCCAGTGCAAGAATCCTCTGAGAGTTATGAAGAAAATATGCGAGGTGCAGGCTGGGAAAAAGGTGGCGGTAGCACGGAAAATCTGCAACGCAAAACTTGATCAGACAATTTAGATAAGGGAGTAACAGCTGATGTTTGGCTTTACAGGAAATATTTTACATATTGATTTAACGACAGAGACAGTTCATACCATTGAAACGAAGAAGTATAAACGATGGGGGGGCGGTCATGGTATGGGCTCGGCCCTGTTCTGGGATTTATGCACGGATAAGACGATCACCGATGGTCGTGATCCCAAAAATGTCGTCTGTATAGCAGCCTCTCCTTTCAGCGGCACCAATGTTCCGTCTGCCGGCGGGCGTTGTGAAGTTGTAGGTGTGGGCGTTGGACTTTACCCTGTGTCCTGGTTCACCAGGTCAAATTTCGGTGGCCGCTTTTCTGCCACCATGAAATATGCTGGCTGGGATGCCATCGTGGTGAGCGGCAGGGCAGACAAACCGGTCTGGCTGGATATCCGCAATGAGTCTGTTGTTATACGTTCTGCCAGTGAGCTATGGGGAAAAGACACGCGAGCCACCCAGGAGGCCATCTGGAAAACCGTCGAACAGGAAGGCGAAAATATTGACGGCTGGCAGCAGCTTCCAGGTAAAAGTGGTAGCGGCTATTCCACGCAACAGCCAGCAATCCTGACTATTGGCCCAACCGGTGAAAACCAGTCGGCAAATGCCTGTCTTGTTCATGATGCCGGCAATGGCGCAGGCCAGGGAGGGTTTGGTGCGGTCTGGGGTTCCAAAAACCTGAAGGCTATATCTTTACAGGGGAGTGGTGAGGTATCCATTGCCGATCCCGCAGCCTTGGTGCAGGCACGCCTTGATGCCAAAGAGTATTATGCCGGGGATGTTGATAACCCTGATGCCCTGCACTGGGGCCCCTTCGGTAAGCCTGCCAAACCGGTTCTGTTCTGTGATGAGCCATCCAAAAACCGTCGCCCCCAGGCCTGCCAGGGATGCATTAATGGCTGCCGGGGACGATATGATATCGGATATGGCAACGAAGTGAGCTGTCAGGAAACGGCCTGGTACGGAAGCTTTGCCAATAAATGGGCCGAAGGAGACAAACAGAAGGCCTCTGAAATCATCATGCGTTCAGGTGAACTCTGCAACCAGCTTGGAATCAACACCTACCCTCTGGGAGAAGGTCTGCACTGGCTGGAGCATCTTTACCATGAAGGTGTTCTTGGTCAGGGGAAGCAGATTCCTTCATCCCTTTCCTGGGAGCAAATCGGATCCTTTGAATTTGCCAAGGAGTTTCTCCACGCCATTGCTTCCAAAAGTGATATAGGCAAAGACCTTGCAGAGGGCTGGGTGCAGACAGCCCATACCTGGGGACGGGAGGAAGATCACAAGACAGGTAAACTGCTCTTTCCTTACTGGGGAATGCCGGAGCACGGCTACGATCCGCGGGCGGAACTTGAATGGGGGTTTGAGACCATCATGTGCGACCGGGATATGAACTCACACTGTTTTAACTGGATCTTCTGGCAAGTCAATCTCTCCATAGCCTTTGGCCTTCGGCCCTTTATAGGAGCAGGAAAACTGGCTGAAATTGTTACTTCAAAGTTGTTTCCTTATGTTGAGAGTACTGCCGCTCTAGATTATTCTACAGCCAACATGTACTCCAACGATGTCATGCAGTTGACCCGCTGGCATATTCACTACAGTCGATTCTGGAAAAATTCAACCCTCCTTTGCGATTTCCGTTGGGCGGATCTTTTCAACACCCATACTAAAGATTTCCACGGAGCTACCGGCTCTGAAAAAGCAGGTGAGCAGGTCTTCTGGAATGCAGTAACAGGTGATAGCCTGAGCCTTGTGGATGGTCTTGAAATCGGCAGACAGATCTGGGCTCTGGACAATGCCATCTGGACCTTGCAGGGGCGACACCGGGATGTGGTCAAGTTTGCTGATTACATCTATGACCAGCCATTCACCAAGGGGGAGATCCTTCCCTTCTACTTCTGGCCCTGTCGTGATGAAAAGGGAGAGTGGCATTACCAGGATGTGATGCACCGCAGTATTGACCGGGAAAAATTCGAAGACTGGAAGAGCAGGTTCTATGCTCTGGAGGGATGTGACCCTCAGACCGGTTGGCCAACGAGATCCAATCTGGAGGCCATGAATATCGGTTTTGTAGCCGATGCGTTAGAGAACAATAACCGTCTTGGCAAGGAGGAGCAAGAAAGATGAAACAGTTAACCCGGGAAGAAGCCCGAGCAATTCTTGCGCCACTAACCCATGGACAATGGCTGACTGCAGGCCGTATGCTTATGCCCAGCGGTATCCATAAAGAACGTATGGGCAGTCTCAAAGAAGTGTACTGGTTCCTGGAGCCTTCCAGTCGTTCGCTGCCTGCCATCGATTTTGACCGTCTTGCCAACTGGCTGGAAACAGCCCTGGAGGATACACAAACTGCTGAACAAGTGCGAAATGCCTCTGCAACCTGCACCAGTTATGTGGAAACCTGTAAGTCCGTATATGCGTTGATCGGGGCCAGGATAAAAGATGCTGAGGGAGTATTAAAAAATGACCTTTCATAAGCAAAAAACATCACTGTGCTGTGTGTCCGTCTTCTTACTTTTTTTCTGCACCCTGTGTATGACACAATCCGTGACTGCAGGAGACAAGAATCGACCGATCCTTAGTGGGGACGTGGCCTATGGTGAGCCGATAAAGTTTGATTACAACCAGGACGGCACCCTCAAGGATATTCAACTCTGGGTGCTGTTCCATGTTGTGCCTGCTGTTGGTAAAGAAGGGGAATCAGGATATCTCCCGGCAGAGGGCTATTTGCGTAGATATTTGAAAGATCTGGCCCTTGGTGTGCCGGTTATTGGTTACAGTCAGTTTAACATGTTGCCCACCACCCCCCTTGGTGACGAAGTAGCGGCCAGTGAGATCACCCTCAGTGGAAATACAATGACCTTTATGTCCGGTGGACTACACTACACCGTTGTTGATGGTGGAGAGGGACTGGATTCCGATTCCATCAGCGTTAACGATGGCATCAGAGAGTATCCGGTGCAACTGCTTGACGGGGATCTCACAATCAGCACCGGAAAGTAACAGGAGTGACAACGATGTGAAAACAAGGGGTTCTGAGGCCTGCATACTTAATAGCTGGGGGGTGATAATTACATATCATCGATCAGAGTGTTCCAGTATGGAAGAAGAGGGGTAATCCCAAAAATAGAAACAAGAGAGGGCAGGCGAATGTTGACTGGTAGTTTTGTACAAAGGATTCTCGTATCAAGTTGAAGCGGCTGTACCCGATACTTTTATTTTAACATTGTATTAGTATTAAAGTAAAAGCTATCTTATAGCTTTATGGCGGAATAAATCTTACCAATGCATAGTTCATTGATGGGGATTTTAATATGATACATCTCAAAACATTTTTCTCACTACCTGCTCTGATTCTCATTATCGGAGTATTCGTCCCTCTTCTTGCCTTTGCTCCCGGCGCATTTGGCGCGGATGCTCCTGGGGATACCATTAACGTACTGCAGCTTGCCATGGGGCTTTTTGGCGGTCTTGCCCTGTTTCTTGGCGGCCTCGACCTACTATCGGAGGGACTTAAAAAAGCAGCGGGTGATAAGCTGAAGGTGCTGCTTTCCAAAATGACCACCAATCGCTTTCTGGGGGCAATGACCGGTGCTTTTATAACTGGCGTCCTGAACTCATCTTCAGTAACTACGGTATTGGTGGTGAGCTTTATCACTGCCGGCGTGATGACTCTCGCGCAGTCTGTTGGCGTAATTATGGGAGCCAATATTGGGTCAACGATGACTGCCCAGTTGCTGGCCTTCGATATTGCAGCCTATGCTTTGCTGCCGGTCGCCATTGGTTTTTTTATGACCTTTATAGCCAAGAGGGAAAATGTAAAACATACCGGTATGATGGTTCTGGGTATCGGTCTGGTTTTTTATGGCATGGGGATTATGAGTGAGGCCATGACCCCGCTGCGCACCTATGAGCCCTTCATGGCGTTTTTAAAGAGTATGGAGCGACCACTGCTGGGAATTCTAGCAGGCGCCATATTTACCGGTCTTGTGCAGTCATCCGCTGCAACTGTGGGTATTGCCATTGCCATGGCCACTGAAGGCCTGCTTTCACTTGAGGCGGGTATTGCCCTGGCATTGGGCGCAAATATAGGAACGTGCGTGACTGCTCTGCTTGCGGCTATGGGGAAGCCGCTCGAAGCAGTGCGGGCAACTATTGTCCACGTTCTCTTTAATATTATCGGGGTACTCATCTGGCTGCCTTTTTTAGGAGTGCTCGCAGACATGGCTACTGCCATTTCCCCTGTACAAGAGACCGTGGAAGGAGTCGCAAATGCTGTGAGCGATATCCCAAGGCAAATAGCAAACGCCAACACTCTTTTTAATGTTATTAACACCATTGTCTTTCTCGGTTTTACCGGGACATTTGCACGAATCGCGGAAATGCTTGTCCCAGAAAGGAAGAAGATAGTTGGTGTTATTATTGAACCTAAGTATCTCGATGATGATGCTGTGGAGGTTCCATCCATTGCTCTCGAGCAGGTTCGACAGGAGTTTGGGCGAATGGGCCAGATTGCCTGTGAAATGTTTGGTAAACTGCCCGAAGCTGTACTCAATAAAAGCAAAGAACAGGTAGATAAAATAATACAACTCGATGACAAGGTCGATATACTTGAAGCCGCAATATTTAAGTTTCTTGGAAAGATCAGGCAACGGCCTCTTACTGAAGAAGAAAGTAAAGTACATCTGGCTCTGATGACAGCTACAGTAAGTCTTGAGAACCTTGCCGATCTGGTTGAAACGGAACTTTCAAGCCTTATAAAAATATACATAACAAAAGAACGGCAAGTAAGTGAAACGATGAAGCTGGTTTTTGAGGACCTGTACGATGAGGTATGCCAAGCTGTCGAACTCGCTGTTCAATCGATACAGAACAATGACCAGCAGGCAGCGCTTGCCGTTATTAACAAGAAAGATACTATAGCCCACCTCGTCGAAACCCTGGTGGCTTACAAAGCTGAAGTCCTGGGAAGGGATCAGGCCGATGAACTGGAAACAGCACGAATTGAAATTTCATTAATCGACAAACTGACACGAGCTTACGCCCTCACCAGAAGGCTTGCCAAGATAACCGTTCCGCCGGAGATAGATAAAAACGAATGATAATAAAAAGTTATGCTATCGTGAAAAGCTCCTAAGGAGCATAACAAGATGTTGGTGCGACACAAATTGTAGATTGAAGAGGTGTTTTGGGGAAAACGGAGGTTGGCTTCTTTTAATCCTGCTAAAAACTGAGCTCTGAAAATCATAGGCAAAGCCTTATGGTTGAATTTTTTTCGTATGAAACAAATCACCAATTTTGCCAGTCCCGTCTTCCAGAAGAAATACAAGATGATGTCCGGTGGACTGCACTACACCGTTGTTGATGGTGGAGAGGGACTGGCTTCCGATTCCATCATGGTTAACGACGGTATCAGGGAGTATCCGGTGCACCTGCTTGACGGGGATCTCACAATCAGCACCGGAAAGTAACAGCAGTGACAACGAAGTGAAAACAAGGAGTTCTAGGGCCAGCATACTTAATAGCTGGCGGTGATAATTACATATGATGTCCCCGGAATATCCCATCCCGGATCCGGCGTCGGATAACTACTAACACAAAGATATTGAGAATAAAGCTATGAAGAGCAAATATTTCAAAGGCATAAAGTTAGCTAATATTGCGATTATTGCAGGCTTTACTTCCATTTTGATCTTACAAACGTCTGTCTTTGCGGCTGATAATGATGAAGCGGTCACAGTAAATGTAGACAATTTTGCGCGTGCCGAAACCGCTGCACAGTTCGATCGGTTGCTGCAAATACCTGGTGCCGCGATTAACATAGTTGTGCATTACCGAGATCCCGTAGCGTTAGACAGCCAGAATGTCATTCGCATGAACCGGGACACCATCTACAGCGGCGCAATCATTGATATCAGCAAAGGAGCTACACTGACTGTTCCGGACCTTGATGGCCGCTACATGTCGTTTATGGTGATCAACGAGGATCATTACATCAACAAGGTGTACGATGCTGCAGGTACCTACGATCTGACGGTGGAGGAGTTTCACACTCCCTATGTGCAGATGGGGATACGCACTCTCGTGAATGCGACCGATCCTGAGGATATCAAAAAGGCAAATGCCTTACAGGACCTGATTATCGTCAAAGCTGTTTCTGCCAAACCTTATACTCATCCCAACTACGATAAAGTGAGTTATAAGGCGACGTATGACGCGCTGATTCAGCTGGGTAGAGGCACGACCGATTTTGAAAATGCCTTCGGCAAGAAAGAGGATGTGACTGAGGTTCGTCACCTAATCGGTACGGCTATCGGCTGGGGTGGTTTGCCTGAGGAAGAGGCCTATTATGTTAACGTGGAACCAAATCTTCCGGTTGGAGCCTATCAGCTCACCGTCAAGGACGTTCCGGTGGATGCCTTCTGGTCTGTCAGCCTCTACAACAAAGAGGGCTTCTTTCAGGAGAACGAATACGATGCCTACAGCGTGAACGATATTTCGGGCACACCCAACGAAGATGGCTCCTTTACGATCCACTTTGGCGGCGATCCTAAAAGTGTGAACTATCTTCATATCACGGAAGGATGGAATTACCTCATTCGTTTTTACCAACCCCGCAAGGAAATACTCGAAGGGACATGGACGTTTCCGAAAATAATGCCCGTAAAGTAAACGTTTCCGCTATACTATGAACCGAAAGGGGAAAAAATGAAAAAAATCTGTTCAATTGTTCTGATGAGTCTAGTCATAGTGAGTTCAGCTTTCGCTACAGAGCCACAGGTAAGTCCAAAAGAGGCTAAAGCTATTGCCAAAGAAGCCTATATCTATGGTTTACCTATGGTGCTTAATTACAAAACGATGCACAACTATGTGGTTGATAAAAAATCACTTGAGTACAAAGGGACGTTCAATCATTTGGCATGTATGGCCAGAGTATATACCCCGGAAGACAAAGCTATCGTTACTCCAAATTCAGACACCCCTTACTGTATGGTATGGGGAGATATGAGAGCTGAACCACTTGTCTTGACTATTCCTGAGATAGAAAAAGAGCGCTTTTATGAGGTTCAGCTTATTGATCTCTTTACGCATAACTTCGCTTATGTCAGCACTGTCGCAACAGGTAATGTTCCTGGAAAATATCTTATCACCGGACCAGACTGGAAAGGTGAGGTGCCTAAGGGGATTAAAGAGGTCATTCCTTGTGAGACGGAGCTTCTTTTTAGCATAATTCGTACGCAATTGTTTACTCCTGATGATTTGAAAAATGTCAAAGCGATACAAGACGCCTACCGTCTTGAGCCATTGAGTTCCTATCTTGGGGTTAAAAGCCCTGCTACGGCATCTGTTCTCGATTCCCCAAAATGGAAAGAAGGTGAGCAATTTACAGCCGCTGCATTCAATTATATGGATTTTATGCTCACTCTTGTAGAAACACCTCAAGAAGAGCAAGCCTTAATGAAGCGATTTGCAAAGATTGGATTGGGCACTGAAGGTAACTTTGATATCAATACATTCTCTCCTGAGATACAAAAGGCTATTGAGGAGGGTGTGAAAGAAGGCTTTGCCGAGATAGAAGCATTCATTGCAAAAGAAAGTACCGACCCACTGTCGAGTGCTAAAGTATTTGGAACCAGAGCATTTCTGGGCAAGAGTGCAAAAGAGAACTATACGTTAGATGACCTGTTTCTCTTGCGTGCCGGTGCTGCACATATGGGTATATATGGCAATTCGGGTGATGAAGCCATCTATCCCACCTATCTAGTAGATGCTCAGGGTGCTCCATTTGATGCGTCACAAAGCAACTATACACTTACCTTTAATAAAGGTGAGTTGCCTCCAGTGAAGGCATTTTGGTCTCTCACGATGTATGATGGGAAAACACAACTACTGATCGACAATCCATTAAACAGATATCTGCTCAATTCGCCTATGATGGATCAATTTGTTGTTGCAGAGGATGGTTCTTTGACATTTTATATCCAAAAAGAGTCACCAGGCAAAAAACTAGAGCCAAACTGGCTACCGGTACCTGATGGACCTTTTTATGCTGTACTGAGATTGTATGGGCCTGAAAAAGAGGCACTTGAAGGCACATGGGGTAATCCTCCACTTGTTAAAGATTGATGGATTCGTAAAAAGGTGAAATCAGCAAAAGTCGCTAACGGACGGATGGGTCATAAGCGTTCCAGCCGGTCATAAATTTGACGGTTCCTTCTTTAAATAATGGTATAATCCAGCTGGTCAGTTAATAAAATGCGCAATGGCGAATTTCACATTGGAAAGATTTTAGAATTAAATAAGGAGAATTTTATGTCAAATTATTCAAGAGCTTTGCTTTTTGTACTCCTCATATCCATTTCTCTTCCTCACCAGGCTTTGGCAATAGGGGACACCATTTCCGGAATAGCCACCGGTACTGGAGATTTTGTAAAAGGTGTTGGGCAAAAGGTTGGAATTGGTGTGCCAGCAACGAAGACTGATCAAGATGTTACTCTTGCACTGGACAAATTATTAAAACATTCAAGTGTTGCCGCTGAATTATCGAAAAAAGCTAAGGCGATCTTAGTTTTCCCCAAGATTGTAAAGGCCGGCTTAGGAATTGGTGGTCATTATGGAGAAGGGGCACTGCGTAAGGACGGTAAAACCGTTGCTTATTACAATACGGCTGCAGGTTCCTACGGACTCCAGATAGGGGGGCAAATCTTTGGCTATGCCATGTTCTTTATGGATGACAAAGGGCTTAACTATCTTCTTAGCAATAACACAGGATGGGAGGTCGGTGTTGGGCCCAGTGTGGTTTTCCTTGATGAAGGAATGGCGACAACTATGAACAATACAACACTGACAGAATCCGTTTATGTTTTTACGTTCAGCCAGCAAGGATTAATGGCGGGTGCAGGTATCCAGGGATCCAAAATAACAAAACTGAATCGTTAGAAAGGTCGTCATTGAATCAATTGAAAAAACTGAGGAGATGATTTGTCCCGTCGAGATGATCATGGTTATGTAGTGTCCAATTTTATTTTCCCTGTCTGAGATAATATAATTTAAATCTCATTTAATTCTTTAATTAATATATAAAGAGAAAATAGCATGACCACCATGATCATGAAGGACAGAAGAAGACCAATGAGAAGATTTCAGCTTCAATCAGTAGATGATACATTTCCTCGAAAGCACCTGCCGCCTTTTCGCTTCACTGTAAAACCCATGTTGGTCTTTGGGGTCCTGATAACAATGCTTCTCCATCTGTTTCCGGCATACAGTATTTCTGTTGCGGAAGCACAACAGAATCAGATAACGCAATCTAGAGAAGCCAAAGATAAACAAAAAAATGAGGACCGGGGCCTTGCTCAATTATCCATAAAAAACAATGAGCTCTCATTGAATAAACTGGTCATGGCAAAGGAATTCAGGCGGTTGAGCAAGCTGCAAGACCTTAGCGAATTGTTTGAGAAGTTTTCCCAAACCAGGATAAGGCTGGAGGAGAATCTTAAAACCCTTGAAATAAATCCAGAAGGGGAACGTCGTCAGTTTGTGAACCTCCAGGATGAATTGCAGAATACAACACTCAAGGTGAAACAAATATCCAGAAAAGTTACCACTATAATTAGTACGTTTGACAACTGGATTGATTACTGGACAGCTGAGAAGGATGATGTACAGGCATGGAAGGAGGGGCTCGGTTCAAGTATTGATCTGCCTTCTGTGAAGCACCAACTGGATCTACTCCAGTTAGTCATTAAAGAGGCTCAGCTGGACTTAAACAGCTACCTACAACCGGTGTTGAAGGTGCAAGAGAATGTTGGAGAACTACAGATAGCTCTCTATCGTCTTAACCTGAAAACCGACACACTTTCCGAAGGTAAATTCCAGTTAGGCCAGGGAACTACACTGTTTCTTTCGCCCGCTTTCTTTAAACAATTTGATGCGAATCTTTGGAAAAACACCTTAGAAAATGGTGCAACCGCCCTTCGACCGAACCTTGTCTACCTCCAACCATACAAAACACATGTTGTAATTGTTATAGCTCTGTATCTTGCTCTCATCTCAGAAATCCGCCGTGTCCGCCCGATCACGAATAAATCATCGAACAGGAGATTTCTCGTTCAACGGCCTTACTCATGTGCTGGTTTTTTGAGCTTGATGGCCCTTGAGTTTCTGTGCAGTGATGCTGGCATATTCTGGCTCTCACTATTGAGGGCCTCAGCGCTTATCTGCCTGTGGCGACTGAGCACTCTCTATATTAAGGATAACAGGTGGACAATAATTGTCAGAACATTTATTGGGGTTTTTCTTTTTTATGGAATTGTTCTCGTAATGGAGGTTCCCAATACCCTCAACCGGTTGCTCGTGGTTGTCGGATCTTTTGTTCTTATTGCTATAACAATCTATGCCAACCGATTTGGTCGACTGGAAGATAAGAGCGGTATATTGATGACTTGGTTGTCGCGGAGCTTGGTTGCAACTCTGGTGGTAGTAATTGTTGCCGAGTTTATGGGCAAATCAGATTTGTCGAATTTTATCTTTTCAGTGCATTTTCAGACGATTCTCGCGCTTCTTACGGTAAGGGCACTCTTCGTCTGTATATCAGGCCTACTTGAAATATTTCTCCACGCTTCCCGGATGGCGTATTTTCGAAACAACGCAACCCAGATTTTTACTATGTTCCACCCATTTCTTGTAGTAACGACCGCAGTTACTCTGGTCGTGCAGGTGCTTGTTTCCTGGGATGTTTATCCATCAGGAAACGTGGCACTGGAAGATTTAAGCAGTATCGGTTTTATGATGGGAACCATAAAGTTCTCTATTGGTCTTGGTTTTGGGTCCTTACTATTCTTCTACCTCGCTTACTGCTTTTCAAAATTGCTGGAGATAACCCTGCTTGACTCCATACTGCCCCGCCAAAATATTCATCGAGGCGTTCAATTGTCCATCGCTCGGTTGTCGACCTATACAATATTACTTCTAGGCTTTCTGGGGGCGCTGTTCATCCTTGGTTTCAATATGACAAACCTGACCATTTTTGGTGGCGCTGTTGGTATTGGAATTGGTTTTGGCCTCCAGGAAATTTTCACTAACTTTGCCAGTGGTCTGATTCTACTTTTTGAACGCCCGATCAAAGTGGGAGACGTTATCATGGTTGACACAGAGTATGGAGAAGTCAAAAAGCTTGGTTTACGAGCTACCATTGTCGAAACATTCGATAACTCAGAAATTGTTGTACCCAATTCAGCACTTGTTACCTCGAACGTGACGAATTGGACACTGGGCCGACGTCAGGTCAGGGTGAAAGTTCCCATCGGCGTGGCTTACGGTTCTGATATTGACCAGGTACTTGAAATCATAACTTCATGCGCACTAGAGCATCCGCGAGTTTTGAGTACTCCCAAGCCAGCGACATTGTTCATTGCCCATGGAGCAAGTTCGCTTGACTTTGAACTGCGAGCCTTTGTTCCAGATATCGATGACAGGATGAGCACACTGAGTGAACTGAACAGGGATATAAATATTGCATTGGATGAAGCAGGTATAGCAATTCCGTTTCCGCAGAACGATCTTCATTTGAAAACGGTATCTCCCGAGGTACAAGCTGTTATGTCGGATAGGCAGGTTCAGGAGGGGAACAGATGAATCATTCGCCCCCATCATGGAACACACGTTTCCACAAGTCCATGACATTAAGAACGATCCCGACGAACTAAACGAACTATGGAGAGAAGAAGGGTATTCTTACTTGTAGGTTATGAAACCAGTTATGGGCATTCTGACAGGACTTGCGCAGAGCATGCAGAACTGAACCGCTACGCGGAGAGGTAGCCCGACGCGTTCTTGCTAGATAATTTCTTAATACGATTGTTAACTCTGGTATATTCATCGGCATATTCTTGGTTAGGCCCATTCTGGATACTGACCATTATTTGAGGGTTCATTGGAATAACCCATGAAAGGGCGAAAGGAAATCCTTGTCCTGTTTCATCCTAGTACAATGTAAAACATAATACTTCGCATTTGTAACGTGACGTGTTATAATTGTTCCAAAACCATGGAGAACAATTATGGCACCGAGATACCGAGTCACACTTACTGAAGAAGAACGAAGAGATCTGGAGGCCATTTCGACAAAGGGGAGAAGAGCT